>BNJV01002612.1_pt1:0-80000 | contig 405526 bp, 460 predicted proteins | sample 8540591 | NCBI WGS metagenome assembly BNJV01 (sample SAMD00202457, study PRJDB9452) | human saliva metagenome | host: Homo sapiens
GTCCCCAATGCACTTCTCTAACCCGACCCATTTCTGCCTCAATGCTTAACAAGGTATCTAACAAGATTGGAGCCGGCAGCCAAGTTTCTACTTCAACCACCTGATTGGCAAAACTATCTTGTTCTACACCACCCCAAGGCTCAGTTGTGATCACACTGGACTCTTTGAGAACATGGATGCCACGAGCTCGCATCTTTTTCAATTGCTTGCTTGATATTAGCCGTCTTATCCCCCATATTGCTACCTAGAGCAATAAAGGCTCTTTGTTTGCGGCGATGGATGGTTACTGAACAGGTGTCTAGTGGTAGATGAATAGGCGCCCATGGTTTTTTTAGTTCCAGTTTAATTTCTTGAACTATTGGATAGGTTTCAAAAGTGCGCTCTACTAGTTTGTAGGCAACTGTTTCAATCAAGTCTTCAGTGGTTTCCTGAAACCAAGTCGTCCATTGCTGACAGAGCTCGCCATAATGGACAGAAGCTTCCAAATCTAAGTCCGTAGCAGCCTTGGTCATATCATAGGATAAGCTTGCATCAATGATAAATTTTTGGCCCAGTTCCTTCTCACTCGGGAAAAGACCATGATAGGCAAAAATTTCCAAATCCTTAATGCGCAATTTATCCATAACTAGTCCTTTCTAGAAAAAATCGTTTGAATCGATTTTTATAACCCCATGAGACGGTATGCTTGATCTCGAAGATCTTTGTCTGTCTCAAACACTCCACGAGCTACTGTTGTCAAGGTTGCAGTTCCTGGTTTTCGAACACCGCGCATGCTCATACACATATGCTCTGCTTCAATAACAACAAAAGCACCTTTAGCACCTAAATACTCCATTAAGGCATCTGCAATTTCAATATTCAAGCGTTCTTGAATCTGTGGCTTTTTAGCATAAACCTCCACAGTACGAGCTAGCTTTGACAACCCTGCCACACGTCCGTCTGGAACATAAGCGATATGTGCTTTCCCATAAAATGGCAAGAAGTGATGTTCACACATGGTATGGAAAAAAATATCCTTTTCCACTACCATATTATCGTCGATAATCTCAAAGGATTTTGACAAGTGCTCCTCCGCAGTTTGACCAAGTCCTGAAAAAATCTCCTGGTACATGCGAGCTACACGTGCAGGAGTTTCCTGCAAGCCTTCGCGGTTAACATCTTCACCGACCGCTTCGATAATCATTTTTACAGCCGCCTCAATCTTTTGTGTATCCATTCTCTAGTTTTTCCTCTCCATCAGATAGGCTCTCACCTGGCTCAAGAAATACAAGGAGCCCGTTACTATCCTAACTGTTTTTTTCTCTTCAATATCTATCATACTTTGGTCTAGAAATGCCTGCCAACTTTGGTAGTTTAGATTTCTAGAATAAGCTGCTTTCTTTAGTAATTCTTCATCAGTTGCTCGACCATCATCAAAATGTGTTAGTGTAAGGTTAGTATCTGGTAAGTCCTCTAATAAATCTAACATATCCTCCAAAGCCTTGGTTTTAATACAAGTAAAGAGGATTTCCTTGTGATAGTCAGCAAATCGTTCTTTCAGGGTAGCTAATAAAGCCTTAATCGCATGGGGATTATGAGCCCCGTCCAAAATCATCAAGGGACTTCTAGAAACGACTTCAAAGCGTCCCGGCCAACTTGTTTCCTCTAAAGCTTGAACCACTAAGTCATTACTTGCTAATTCTCGACCAGTCTTCTGACAATAGGCATCCAACGAAGTTAGAGCCATCCCAGCATTCTCTACCTGGTGCAAACCCAGCAATCCTGTTTGAAAACGACCTTGTCTAACCAAACTTGAATAGTCAAATACTTCTCCCGTTACGGTACTCTCACGATGATTGAGCTGATAGTCATCTCCATAAACAAGCCTAGGAGCCTCTTTCGCTTTCGCGATTTGGTTGATAACTGCTAAGGCTTCTGGGGCAATATTTCCTGTTACCAGGGGAACTCCTTGTTTGATAATTCCTGCCTTCTGCTCTGCGATGGCTTCCAAACTATCCCCCAGTAGAGCTACATGGTCCAACCCAATGGTCGTAATACCTGTTAAGATAGGCTGACAAACATTGGTACTATCCAAAAGTCCACCCATACCTACTTCCATAATGGCCACATCGACTCGCTCAGAAGCAAAATAGTCATAGGCTATAGCAGTGATAATCTCAAACTCTGTTGTCCCCTGCAAATCATGAGCATGCTCCCCCTCAAGTAGTGAGCGATAGTCTACCATCAAGGTCTCTAATCTTGCTTCTGGGATAGATTCCTCATTAATGGCAATCTGATCGGTATAATGAATCAGATAGGGTGAGCTAAAGACTCCAACTCTTAGCCCCATCTTTTCCAACGTATTCTTCAAAAAGACTATAGTAGACCCCTTACCATTGGTTCCTCCGATATGGATAACCTTGAGTTTCAGATGGGGATTGCCGCGTAAAGCTAATAGCTTCGTCATTCTTTCCAAACCAAAATGAGGTTGGTCTGTCCGATAGTTGGCTATCCACTGATTTGTTTCGTTCTTATTCATCTTACTTATATTGTTTCAAATCTAAATTTTCCGCATCATCTGCTAGGCGAACAGCAGACGCAATTTCGACTGCCATCTTGTGGCTGGCTACATCGTGTACACGCACCACTTCCACACCTTGTCTAGCTGCAATACTGGTAACATGAGCCGAAGCAATATCACGATTGCGGAATCCAGCTTCGGTATCTGGATTTACTTCAAATCCATTTTCTTCTAGAATATTGATGACAAAGCGCTTGCGAGAGACTCCTAAAAAGATAGGATAGCCCATCCCGTGTAATTTCATCAAGGTCACGTAGAAGTATGAGATTTTTCCTTTTTTGGTCAAGCCAAAGCCAATCCCAGGATCTAGCATGATCTTTTCTTTCGAAATTCCTGCTTTTCTCGCTCTTACTAGAGCACGGTCAAAGAAAGCTGTCATCAATTCTTCTACTGGTAGTTTTTCAAACTCATCTAAGTCTTCCTTTGTAAAAGGCTCCCCAAAGCCAAAATGCGGGAAGATAAGTGAACTAGGGTGCTGAGGGCGTGCCATGACTGGATTAAACATGATAACAACCTGAGCTCCAGCTTTAGCAATCACATCCACCATCTTCTCATCACCCATGAGACCAGTAATGTCATTGACTATATGGGCACCAGCTTTTAGAGCTTTATCTGCAACCTGACTTTTCCATGTGTCGACCGAAATCAGAACATCACTTTCTTGACGGATAGCCTTAATGACTGGGACGACACGTTGGATTTCCTCTTCAATCTCAACATAGCTACTTCCAGGTCGAGTAGACTCTCCACCGATATCTAAAATAGTGGCACCTTCAGCTATCAATTTTCGAGCTTGTTTTAAGGCTTCTTCAATAGCAAAAAATTGGCCCCCATCAGAGAAAGAATCTGGGGTGACATTGATAATACCGCAAATAGCTGTTTTTGTATGATTGTCTCTTTTTTCCACGATTATTACTCATATTTCATTTAGATTGGTATTCCTCTATTTTACTGTTTTTTTTGGATTCTGTCCAATTATCCCTCGCTACTCTAAAACTTTAAAAGAGCGCAAAAAAGAGAGTGGGACAGAAATCGGTAATTCGTTAGAATTCGATTTCGTCGTCCCACCTCCGCACAGTTGAGTAGGGTTGTAAAAGCTGATGAAATCAGCTTAGTAGAGCCCACTCAACCACTGCGTCTTGCTCGATAATCAAAAGACAATTGAGAGGCTAGGACTTTTGTCCCAGCCTCCTTTTTTATATTCTTATTTTTCAGTCAAAGCTGCAAGTCCTGGAAGAACTTTACCTTCAAGGAGTTCCATTGAAGCTCCACCACCAGTAGAAATCCATGAGAACTTGTCTGCACGACCAAGGTTGATCGCTGCGGCAGCTGAGTCACCACCACCGATGATTGATTTAACACCTGGTTGTTTCACGATAGCGTCCATCACACCGATTGTACCAGCTTGGAAGTCAGGGTTTTCAAATACACCCATAGGTCCGTTCCATACAACTGTTTTCGCACCAGTCAAAGCTTCGTCAAATTTAGCGATAGATTTAGGACCGATATCCAAACCAAGGAATCCTGGGTCTACTGCTTCACCTTCAGTGTCTTTCACTTCAGTGTAGTCAGCAAATGCGTTTCGCTTCTTTTTGAGTCAACTGGCAAGATCAATTTACCGTTTGATTTTTTTCAAGAAGAGCTTTAGCAACATCCAATTTGTCTTCTTCTACAAGTGAGTTACCGATTTCGATACCTTGTGCTTTGTAGAATGTATAAGTCATCCCACCACCGATAAGAACTTTATCAGCTTTTTCAAGCAAGTTTTCGATAACACCGATCTTGTCAGATACTTTTAGATCCACCAAGGATAGCCACGAATGGACGTTCTGGAGCTTCAACTGCTTCTTTGATGTAAGCAATTTCGTTTTCAAGAAGGAATCCAGCAACAGCTTTATCAACGTTTGCTGAGATACCAACGTTAGATGCGTGTGCACGGTGAGCTGTACCGAATGCATCGTTTACGAAGATACCATCTCCAAGTGATGCCCAGTATTTACCAAGTTCAGGATCGTTTTTAGATTCTTTCTTGCCGTCAACATCTTCGTAACGAGTGTTTTCAACCAAGAGAACTTGTCCATCTTCAAGAGCGTTAATTGCAGCTTCCAATTCAGCACCACGAGTAACACCTGGGATAAATTTAACTTCTTGACCCAATTTAGCAGCCAAGTCAGCAGCTACAGGAGCAAGTGATTTACCTTCTTTATCTGCTTCTTCTTTTACACGTCCAAGGTGAGAGAAGAGGATTGCACGTCCACCTTGTTCAAGGATGTACTTGATAGTTGGAAGGGCAGCAGTGATACGGTTGTCGTTAGTGATCACGCCATCTTTTACAGGTACGTTGAAGTCAACACGAACGAGAACTTTTTTCCCTTTCAAGTCAACGTCTTTAACAGTCAATTTTGCCATTAGATATGACTCCTTCTTTTTTTTTACGTGTTAATTATATCACAAAATCAATAAAAGAGATAGCAAAACCTTAAACTTTTACCCTCAACCATTTCTCGCCGGTAAATATAGAGAATCTATCAAGCAACAACTAGATACTCCATGTTTTTCACCTCAGCAAGTCTAAAAAAGATTTGACCATGAATAGTCAAATCTTTTTTATTAATATGAAGTCATTTTTAGATAAGTTAGCTGACTTAATCTTCTTTTTTCTTTTGTGCGAGAAGTCCAAAACCACCCAGAACTCCAACCAAGCCAAGAGCAAGGAGATTTGCATCTACTTCTTCACCCGTACTTGGAAGTTGTTTTTCCTTCAGGTTTTTTTCAGCTTGTGCTTCTGCTTTTTGCTGGTTCCTGCTTAGCTATTTGTGCAACTGGAGCAGGTGCAAGAGGTTTGTCATCTTGGACATCCACTTTTGGCCCAATCTCAACAATCTCAGTAACAGTTTCTTTGATAAGCTCTGTTCCCTTAAGACTGCGATTGCCTTCAGTGTCAACTTCTACAAGATTTCGACGAATTCCTTCAACTCCTGCTTGAATCAAGCGACGTTCTCCTGCTTTAAGCCTAGGATTTTACTCGTTCTTCATGGCCGTATGCAACCTTTTTCTTCCTCAACCACTAATGCTGGATTGCTAATTGTCAAATCTTTGACTCCGTCTAGCGGTTGAACACGACTTTCTACCTTCGTACCAACTTCAGTAATCTCAGCCACTGCTTCCTTGACTACTTCTGTCTCAAGAAGACTGCGGTTGCCTTTGGCATCAACTTCAATCAGACGACGAGTTTGGCCTTCTACACCTGCCTGAACGATACGACGTTCTCCTGCTTTTAGATTAGGATTGACTCGTTCTTCATGGCCGTATGCAACCTTTTCTTCCTCAACTACTAATGTTGGATTGCTGATAGTCAAATCTTTTTGTCCATCTAGCGGTTGAACACGACTTTCTACTTTCGTACCAACTTCAGTAATCTCAGCCACTGCTTCCTTGACTACTTCTGTCTCAAGAAGAGTACGGTTGCCTTTGGCATCAACTTCAATCAGACGACGAGTCTGACCTTCTACACCTGCCTGAACGATTCTACGTTCACCCAACAAGAGGTCTCCCGCTGGACGTTCTTGGCGTTTGAAGGCTTGAGTTTCTGTTTCAATCACTAACTCAGGGAGCGCTTCAACTGTTGGAGCAGATTCACCTTCTTCTAAGCTACCCACATGATGGCTTTCTTCAACTAGAAGTTTTTGTTGAGCTCTTCCTTCAGGTTGGCAAATGCTTCTGGACTTGGATTTGTTGAGCCAATAAGAGTTTCTGCTTGATCGATGATTGGATTGTCTGCATTTTTCTCACGAACTTTTCCTAGAAGAATTTCAAGCTCTTCCTTAGCTGTTTGATAAAGCTGTACACCATTCAAGTCTGCACCAGCTTGTTTCAAATCGTTCAAGGCTTGGTTGACTGCTTCTTGACTAGCGTCGTGGTTTTCTAGGACAGCTTTTGCTGCATCAATCTTCTCAACGAGAGCTGCTTGTTTTGCTGCATCTGCAAATGTATAAGCTGTCGTTCCTTTACGTCCTTGAGCAGATGTGATTTCTTGTTTCAGATATTCGTCGTTAATGGCTGCCTTAGGTGATACTAGAACATCAAATTCGACAGTTTGACCTTGATAGTGCAACTCAAGTTTTTGACGGCCTGTTTTTTGAGCATCATAACCTGTAATTTCGACACCCTCGTCTGTAAAGCTATGTTCTGTCTCAGTTTCATCATCATACAAGACCTTGAAGCGTCCCTCTGATAAGTCAAGAGTATCGCCTACAAAGTAATCAATTTTCGGTTGCTTGCTAATATACAAAGCTGCGACTTCTTTTGGACCAGCTTCTTCACCAGTCACTTGAACCTTGAAGCTTCCTGCAACTGGTAGACCAAGATAGGTTACCGTTAACTCTTGTTCACCATGATGGTGAGCATCATAGCCGTTAACAACTACACCTGCATGACTGAGGTTGATGACTTCGTCTGCTTCTTCACCCTCATATCTGACGCGAAGAAGACCACCTTTGAGATTCAATTCCTCGCCGTTTTGGTAAGTTGTCTTTTTAGGTGCTGTTTCTAGACTAACAGCCTTAATCTTTCTCTCATCCTGAGGAATCGTCACAGCAAGAGTGTTACTGATTTCTTTACCTGGCAATTGTGTACGGTAGTAAAGAAGGCTTGGACGTTTTTCAAAACTTAATGGGTCTGTTGCTAAATCCCCCTCCAACTACTGTGTTTAAGGTAGCGATTGGAGTTTGTGAATCTGCCTTGTCATAAACTGTAATGGTTGCTCCAGCAGGAACTTCTGAGAATCCAAGTTGAATCTTATTGTCCGTTAGGACACGCGCTGCCACTTTAGCCATTGGTATGTTTTGGCTCTCAGTATCAAGAGTTTCATACATCTTCCAGTTGTAGATACGAATGGCTTTCCATGGTGTTCCATTATCAGATGTGATGACGTTTAAACGCCATTCTTGCGCAGTGATTGGACTATCGAGAGTAATATCTGAAACATGGGCTCTGTTGCCACGAACAGCCTTGGCTAGTTTCCATTCTCCAGCAGCATCCTTGTAGTAGAGGTCAAAGTCTTTGGTATTCATCAAACCATCGTTAACGGATTCTCCGCCAGCACCGGCATGGTCCATAACCCATCTAACAACACGGCGTGGTTGTGTCAAACGGATATCAACACTACCACTCAACTGAGCTGAAGACCACTTGTCTGATAGACTGGTAATGGTCCCGTTCAACATACCTTCGATACCTTCGCCACCTTCAGTATTCGGGAAGGTGCTACCGATTACAGTTGCCCCGGGAACGATATTTTCAGCCAAAGGTCTTGGAAGACTTGTATCTTGGACAGTCATTCCCCACTCAAAATTTGTAGTTGCTGCTTCAGAGCGAAGGCCATTCTTCCCAACTGCGACAACCTTCAACTCTTGACTAGTACCAATTGCACTAGCTGAACGACTAACTTTTGGTAGGTAGATAGTAGTAGCTGATGATCCTGTCAATAGACGCCAAGTATCGCCATCCTTTTCATAGACTTCATAGAAGTCAGCATCTTTATTGCCCGTAAATTGGACAATAGCTTCTGCTTCTTGGGCGTTTTTAAGGGATTGTTTAGCTACTTTTAGAGCTGTTGGTGCTTGAGGAGCCTCTTGATTATCTGTTACAGTCAACTCACCCAAGTTAAATTGATAGCCCTTAAGGGCAGCAGTATTTTCAAAAGTGAGCTTGATGCCGTAGATTGTTTTACCAGCCAATGAGCTCAAGTCAAATTCGTCTTTTGTCCAATCATCAGTCAGAGTTAGTTCTTTACGAGCATTCTCTCCACCATAGGTATAGTTTTTCTGAGTTGCAAACTCTACATAGACCTTGCTTCCCTTACCGCCTTTATGGGCAACACGAAGTTTTGTTTTATCTGTTACTTCCAGTTTTGTAGAATAGAGACGAACATCTTGGTTGGTATTTTCAGCTAAATCACCCGCAAACTTAAGTGAGTTACCTCCATTGTAGGCATCTTCAAAGTCATAGTCAGCTTGAAGTTTAGCACCTGATGAAGTTTGCCACCAGCGCCATGTAGGCAAAATACCTGATACAGAACGATAGTTCCATTCAGAATCCTTAGAAACTTTACCGTCTACAAACCATTTTTTACCATGTCCTGTGTTAAAGGATGTTGTAAAGGTACGGCCTACTGCTGGTGTACGATCAGCTACTAGGTTAGCAATCCCGTACCAGTCCTTGTCATCTGGTTTTTGACCAGTTGGATCTCCTTGGTAACCTGTAAAGAAGATATTTTCATTCTTGTGATAGTCTTCTCCTGTCTTACCAAGACTAGTGATAGTATCAGGTGCAAAGAGACCTAGTGATAAGCGAAGTTTCCCATTTTCATCAAAAAGGGCATCCCATTTCACTTTTGTCTTGTAGGAACCACCTTGTTGCAATTCCAAACCTGCAAAGACATCGTACTGACTACGTCCAAGCCATTCTGCCATTGTTACAGAGTAATCATTTTTCTCTTTAGTCCAGTTGAAGTTGGCAAAGAAGTGATCAGCAGGAACCTTGTCCCCCTCTTTTTCCATGAATTGGTAATTGTATTCACCCAAACCATCTGCGTGATAACGACCATATTCATAGGTCATGGCATCGTACCAAGAATATTTGACTGGATGATTGACTTGAGCTGCATATTCCTTGGTGTAAAGCATGAAGTCACGCATTTTCTTACCAAGAGGCGTTACGATATCTCCTGTTGTTTCTTGGTTGATAAAATAGCCATCAAATCCATAGTATTTAGCCAAATCAACTAACTTACGAGCGATAGGGAAAGTACCGTCTTCGTCTTGTTGAAGGGCTGCAGCAAATTTTTCTTGGTCTGCAATACTATTAGACCAGTTGAAGAAGAGTGTACCCAATACAGGGACACCATTACGGTGACCAGCATCAATCACGTCCGTAGTTGGAACGAGCCCTTCCCAGAAGACCATTGAATTCAAGTATTGCCAGTAGTCAAAAGCATAGGCTTTAAACTCTTCACCACCTACAGAAGCGTGGTCTTTTGCCTTAGAGTTGGTATTGGCAAGAGCTTCAACCTTGGCGTCCTTATTGGCTTTTTCGTTGACTACATGCCCACGGTAACGTTTAGCCAATTCAACTGAAGAACGGTTAATAGCATCGTCTTCACGGGCACCCGGTTCCCATTTCAACAAATCTTCCCAAGTGTCAAACTTAATTTCTTTTGGTCGAAGACTTTTTTCTTCTTTCTTAGGAACATCTGAGACAGTTGCTTTCTCTTCAGCCTTATTTTCTGTAGCCACAGGTGCTTCTTCAACCTTATTTTCCTTAGCTACAGGCGTCTCTTCAGCCTTAGGCGCTTCAGCAACCGGACTAGCTACTTCCTTATCAGCTGCAGTCAATTGGTCCAAGGTTGGTTTTTCTTCTGAAATAGGTTGTTCACTACCCTTGTTTTCTGTCTCTTCCAACTGCTTTAATACCTCAGGTGAAGCTGTAGTTGGTTGCTCTGATGTGGCAGGTGATGCTTGATCTGTAGCCACAGCAGTAGTCCTTGTTTCATTCGCTGGGGTTGCAACTTCTTCTGCTAGAGCTTGGTTGGCAAATAAAACCGAACCAATCATCAAAGAGCAGGCACCCACTGATAATTTTCGAATACTATAGCGGCAACGTTTCTCAAAAAATGGATTCTTCATCTTTTCCTCCTTTTACTTCTAAAAAGTAAGCGCTTTATTTTTGTTTAAAAAAAGTAACTGCCCTTAAAATAGCAGAACTGTTCACTTTTTATTTTTACGATATTTATAAGTAGAGTCAACAGTCATCCTAAAATATCTATAAAGGGGTGAATAAATGATATAAATTAGACAATTAGAAATAGCTTTTTCGTTTTTTGTAGCCTTTTTCTTAAAAAAACTTCATTTACTACTTGTTAGATTGCTATTAATCCTTTAAAATAGAATGGGAGAAATTCCGTGATTATTTTTCGGAGGAAAAAGGAAATGTCCATTAATTGGCAGGAAATTGTATTTCACTTTTTAGGTGGTCTGGGACTATTCTTATATAGTATCAAGACCATGGGGGACGGTTTGCAACAAGCTGCTGGAGATCGCCTTCGTTATTACATTGACAGATATACTAGCAATCCTTTCTTTGGAATTTTAGTTGGAATTGGAATGACTGCCCTGATTCAATCGAGTTCAGGTGTTACGGTTATTACAGTTGGTCTGGTTAGTGCCGGACTATTGACCCTGCGTCAGGCTATTGGGATTGTTATGGGGGCCAATATTGGAACGACCGTCACATCCTTTATCATCGGTTTTAAATTGGGAGACTACGCTTTACCAATGCTCTTTATCGGAGCTGTCTGCCTCTTCTTTACAAAATCGCTCGATAAATAATGTTGGACGAATCCTCTTTGGTGTCGGTGGTATTTTCTTTGCCCTCAATCTTATGAGTGGCGCTATGGAACCCCTTAAAGATTTACAAGTTTTTAAAGACTACATGGTAGAACTAAGTAAGAATCCAATCTTGGGTGTCTTTGTCGGAACTGGTTTAACCCTTCTGATTCAAGCCTCCTCAGCAACCATTGGTATTTTACAAAATCTCTACGCTAGTAATCTGATTGACCTTCAAGGAGCCCTACCAGTTCTCTTTGGGGACAACATCGGAACTACCATAACTGCTATTATCGCTTCCTTGGGTGCTAATATTGCAGCCAAACGTGTGGCAGCAGCTCATGTGGCCTTCAACGTTATCGGGACTGTTATCTGTATTATCTTCCTCGTTCCGTTTACATCGTTAATCCAATGGTTTGAGAGCTTCTTAAATCTGGCTCCAGAAATGACCATTGCCTTTGCCCACGGAACCTTCAACATTACCAATACAATCATTCAATTTCCATTCATCGGAGCTCTTGCCTTCTTGGTAACCAAGCTTATCCCTGGAGAAGACGAAGTTGTCAAATACGAGCCACTTTACCTTGATGAACAACTGATCAAACAAGCTCCATCTATCGCTCTTGGAAATGCTAAAAAAGAACTTCTACACTTAGGTAATTATGCTGCGAAAGCCTTTGACCTCTCTTACGACTATATCATCAACTCTAATGAAAGTTGCAGAGAAGGGACATAAGACTGAAGAAGCTATCAATACCATTGATGAAAAATTGACTCGTTACCTGATTAGCCTCTCTGGTGAAGCTTTGAGCCAAAAAGAGAGCGAGGTCCTAACAAACATTCTTGACTCTTCTCGTGACTTGGAACGTATCGGAGACCACGCAGAAGCATTAATTAATCTCAATGACTACTTGCAACGCAAGAATGTTCAGTTCTCTGAGGCTGCATTAGAAGAACTGGCAGAGATTTATCTTAAAACTAGCGAATTCGTCAAAGATGCTCTTGAGAGTGTGGAAAACAACGACCTCGAGAAAGCAGAAACTCTTATCGAACGTCATGAAGCTATTAACAAGATGGAACGTGTTCTTCGTAAGACCCACATCAAACGTCTTAACAACGGCGAATGTTCTACCCAAGCTGGTGTCAACTTTATCGACATCATTTCACACTATACTCGTGTGTCAGACCACGCTATGAACCTTGCTGAAAAGGTTTTGGCTGAACAAATCTAAGATAAAAAAATGCTTTGATTCTTTCGAATCAAAGCATTTTAAATAGCTCTCCAATCATAAAGGAAGAGGCAGCTGCACCCTTGTACCTAGCTTCTTCCTTTTTGATATAGCGCGCCAGATTGACTAACTCTGGCGCAGGTGTTCTAGGATTCTTGAGTAGTTCAAGTGTGACTAACCCTGAAAGTCGGACTGCTAGCAATCGCTCATTAGTGCTGGGCAACTGCTTAGCAGTCTCTACAAGTGCAAGCACTAGATCTTCACTCAGGTTTTGACGGGCATTATTGTAAAGATCCCGTATCAAGGTTTCTAGGTTTGGTTCTTCCATCCCTATTACCTCCATCGTTTCTGTTTAATAGTTTTTAATCAAATCTACTGTTGAACGATCCAATTTTTTAACCAAGGCTTGTAAGAAGGCTTGAGCTTCAAGGAAATCGTCCATAGCATAGAGTGTTTGGTGAGAGTGGATATAACGGGCACAAACACCGATTGTTGTTGATGGGACACCACCATTTTTCAGATGAGCTGCACCTGCGTCAGTTCCACCTTTTCCACAGTAGTATTGGTACTTGATTCCAGCTTCTTCAGCAGTTGTCAAAAGGAAATCCTTCATACCTGGGAGAAGCAAGTGACCTGGGTCGTAGAAACGAATCAAGGTTCCATCACCAATCTTACCTTGACCACCATAAACATCACCTGCTGGTGAACAGTCTACAGCAAGGAATACTTCTGGATCAAATTTTGTTGTTGATGCATGGGCTCCACGAAGTCCAACTTCTTCTTGGACGTTGGCACCAAGATAAAGTTCATTTCCTAATTTTTGACCTGACAAGTTTTCTGCCAATTCGCTAACCATGAGAACTCCGTAGCGGTTGTCCCAAGCTTTTGAGATGATATTTTTTTCGTTAGCTGTTAGGATTGCACTACTATCTGGAACGATGGTATCTCCTGGGCGGATACCAAAACTTTCAGCCTCAGCCTTATCCGCAAAACCACCATCAAAGACGATATCTGAAATAGCTGGCATGGTTGGCCCACCTGTACCACGAGTCAAATGTGGAGGAACTGATCCTGAAATTACTGGAATCTCACGACCTTCACGTGTAAAGAGTTTAAAGCGTTGACTGCTAACAACCATTGGGTTCCAACCACCAATGCTGACTACTCGGAAGGTACCGTCTGCTTTGATTTCACTAACCATGAAACCAACTTCATCCATGTGAGAGGCTACCAAAACACGAGGTGCATTGACTGCTTCTGAGTGTTTAACCCCAAAAATACCACCCAAGCCATCAGTCACGACTTCATCCACATGAGGTGTTAATTTTTCACGAAGATAAGCACGCACAGGTGCTTCATGACCTGAGATAGCAGAAAGTTCTGTTACTTCTTTGATTTTAGAAAATAATGTTGTCATTTCTATCCCTTCTTTCTTTCAACCATTTTACCACTTTTTATAGGAGAAGGATAGTGAAAATCATCAATCTATAGATCTATCTACACCAAAAAAGAATCACGACTGTGATTCTTTTTATTTTGAATTTCTCTTTAAAGAAAAGTGATCTGGTACGGGGTCCTTACCTATTTCAGACCAAGGATGACATCGTGAAATCCGTGCCAATCCCATCAGAACCCCCTTAAATCCATGCTTTTCAATAGCCTGAATCATGTAGTTTGAACAAGTAGGCTCAAATCTACAAGAAGGTGGGAAAGCTGGGGATATAAAGCGTTGGTAAAAACGCACAGGCGCAATTAAAATTCTTTTCATTATTTATTAGTTGTTACAGCCATGGTGTGTAGCTGGCTGATTTCTTTTTTATTAAGACGACGTGATTCACCTGGACGAAGCCCTGTCAAGTCTAGATGGCCAAAACGTGTCCGCGACAACTTGTCCACTTGGAGACCAACAGCTTCAAACATCTTTTTAACCTGGTGATTGCGTCCTTCATGGATGGTCAACTGTACCACAGAACGGTTTTTAACAGGATCTACTTTGAGAATTTCGTAGACAGCTGGCTTAGTCTTTTTGCCATCAATCTCTACTCCACGAGTCAAGGGACGGAGGTTTTCTTTGTTGGCAATTCCTTTCACACGCGCCACATAGACCTTGTCAATCTCATTACGAGGGTGAATCATCTCATCGGTAAAGTCACCATCATTGGTCAAAATCAAGACTCCAGATGTATCCCAGTCCAGACGACCTACAGGGTAAATACGCTCTTTCACATTAGGCAAGAGATCAACAACAGTTTTACGTCCCTTGTCATCTGTCACACTGGAAATCACTCCACGTGGTTTATTGAGCAAATAGTAAACCTTTTCTTCATTGTAGATAGGTTGACCTTCAACTTCTACCTTGTCACCAGATTTGATGGTCGTTGCGAGTTCACGCACTACCTGTCCATTGACGGTTACCAAGCCTTGCTTGATCAACTCTTCTGCTTTTCTCCTACTGGCCACTCCTGCGTGGGCAATATACTTATTGATTCTCATCTTCTTCTATCCTTTCACCAAATAATTGGCTTTCTTGTGCTTGAATTTCAAGCTCATCAATCACAGGCAATTCTTCCAAATGGTTAATACCCATGTAATCTAGAAAATATTCCGTAGTTACATAGAGATTAGGTCGTCCAAGAACTTCTTTTTTCCCATCTTCTCTTATCAAATCGAAGGCCTGTAACTTAGCTAGAGCTCCGCTTGAATTAACCCCACGAATAGCGTCGATTTCTATACGTGTGATAGGTTGCTTATAAGCAATAATGGACAAGGTTTCAAGGGCAGCCCGAGATAGACTCTGGTTAATGGGCGCCTTAGAATATTCTTTCAAAACACCTGCAAATTGAGCCTTGGTCACCAATCTATAAGCACCACCTGTCTCAATCAGGGACAAACTTGACTCTTGGTCTTCTTCATACTTGTGGGCTAACTTTTCTAAACTTTGCTGAATCCCAGTCGGTGGAAGCGATAGGACCTCAGCCAGCTGACGGACTCTAATGCCATCCTCCCCCGCTACAAATAGGAGTGCTTCTATTTCTGCTAAAGTACTCATATTTCCTCTCTATCAAGCTTGACTCTGCTCTACTTGATTTTCTTCATTCTTTTTCATGAGATAAATATCTCCAAAACTCTCTTTTTGAATCAAGAGAATTTCTTGGGTTTTAATCAACTCCAAGGTTGCTAAAAAGAGTGTAATGACCTCTTGTAAATCCTTGGTTTCTTTAAACAAATCCTGCAAGCATAATTGTTGACCTTCAACCAAGGCTTCTCGAACGATGACCATCATATCTTCAATCTTATACTCATCTCGTAAGATCGTTGTGTGACTTTTCGAGAATTCTTCCTTTTTCTTGGTCAGTAAGGTTGAAAAGGCTAAGAAAAGATCAATCGTCGTCTTATCATGCACAAGTTCTGCATCCTCATAGATCAACTCTGTAGGTGCTTTTGAGTAATATTGGGCTCGTTCCTGGTGCTTGACTTCCAACTGTTCTCCCAAAAGTTTAAATTTACGGTATTCCTCAATCTGAGAAAGGAGGTCCTGCTCTAGGTCATCCTCTAAATCCGTCACTTCTGCAACCTTTGGCAAAGAGCTTGCGACTTTTAATCAGCATCAGTTGGCTAGCCATCACCATGTATTCGCCTGCCACTTCTAAACGCATAGCTTGTAATGTCGAGATATAGGCTAGATATTGCTCGATAACCTCTGTGATTGGCACATCATAAATATCCATCTGGTACTTGAAACCAAGTGTAGGAGCAAATCCAAAGGCCCTTCAAAATCTTTTAATTTAATATCCATTATCTATATTTTTCTAAGGTCATGACTGTCTTTAATCCTAATTTTTTAGCGATTTCGTACAAGTCAACCTTTTCTTCGATTTGTCTTAATATAAACTGTTCTCTCAATCCTTGGGCAGATAAATCTGAAAAACCTTTTTCCTTTAAAAAAGCTTCCAACTGACGAAAGGCCCATTGACGGGAGTACGGTTTCCCAACTTTTTCAAAGAGATAGGTCTGCCCCATCAAGGGCTCTAACTCCGCAAGCAAATTTGTGGGAAGGCTCAAGATTCTTTGTTGAGAAGCTTTATTGACTCTCAAAACTTGAAAATCCAGGTTCACATCACCTGTTTTTAAGGCTAGAATTTCACTCGGCAAGAGGCCCAATTCTACTATTAACAATGCTAGCAAGCGTCCTTCTGGATAAGCACTTTCTTGCCAGAAAGAACTGAGGTCTAAAAGTTCCGACTTCCTTTGCTTTTTCTCAGCCTGTTTGGGTAATTCCAAACGGTAAAAGGTGCCAATCTTTCCTTTCTGATATAAAAAGTAAAGAAATTGGTTGCAAGCAGAAACTTTACGCTTTTGGGCACTAATCTTAAAATTTGATAGTTGAGCTTGGTAGATTTTTAAACTTGTCTCAGAAATTTGTTTTCCAACAAAATCCAAAAACTGCTCCAAATCATACTTATAAGACTGCTTAGAATTACTAGATAGATTTTGCTTTTCTTCTAAAAATACTGAAATCCATTCTCTCATTTGCTTCGAATCTCATATTCCTTACTAAAATCATGCAGAAGGGCATTGACAGCCTTAAGGATTGATTTCCGTGTAATAATCCCTTGGAAAATTCCATCCTTATCAACAACTGGTAGGAAAGATTCATCCACTAACTTATGTAAAACATCTGTCAATGTATAATCTGGAGCTACCACTGCAACATCCTTCTTGGTCATGTGTACGATATCCGTATCTGCCATGGCCTCCTGACTCAATCCCTGCTCCATCTGGTAGGCAAGGATATCTCTAAGACCAATAGTTCCGACGAATTTTTTCTCATCAGTCACGACTGGCACTCTGGTATAGGTCATCTGGCTAAGGAGGAGAATTGCATGATCTGCATTGTGAGTATCAATGAGTACAGCCAAATTTTCAGCAGGAGTTAAAAAGGTTTCCTCTTGCCCCAGTAAAAACTGTTCAAATTCTTTGGCAATCATCGAGCAAACTCCTTGGACAAGCCTGGATAAACCTCATGATCACGTGTCAAAAAGTCCACTTTAAAATAGCTGTCATCAATTTCCACACGTGCATAAAGGCATTCTCTGATAGTTCCACGTGGTTGACTGATAGAACCAGGATTTAGAAAGAGGGTCTTTCCTTCCATCCAAGCATTTGGGACATGCAAGTGCCCGTAGAGACAGATATCAGCATCTTCCTCTTGAGCCCAAAAATCAAGCTTTTGGAAGTTGAAGTTAATGTCAAATAAGTGTCCATGTGTCTGGATAATCTTGGTAGGACCCAGTTGAGTCACTAATCGTTCTGGATAATCTGAATAAAAATCCATATTGCCTCTGACTACCTGAATCCCTTCCCAGAGTGGTGAATCTGGGCGAAGTTCCGAGTCACCATCGTGAAAAATAGCATCGACTTTTCCAAGATAGCGATCACGTATTTCTTCTACAATCAAGCTATCTCCGTGGGAGTCACTCATTACAATGATGGTTTGCTTTGCCATGATGGAAATACCTCCAAAAGTTTCTTAACGGCTAAGGCACGGTGGGATTGACTATTTTTTTCTTCAAGGGTTAATTCGGCTGATGATTTACCAGTTTCTCCTACTAGGAAAAGAGGATCATAGCCAAAACCATTTTCCCCCTTAGGTTCAAAGTTAATATAACCCGGCCAGTCAGCTTCGACAACCAAGCTTTCCTTACCTGGGCTAGCAACGACCAAGGTTGTGTGAAATTGCGCTGAACGGTCCTTAAGTTCAAAGACCATGGCTAATTCGTGTAAGAGTTTCGCATTGTTTTCCTGGTCAGTGGCTCCCACTCCTGCAAAACGAGCCGACCAAACGCCTGGTAGACCACCAAGCACATCGACTTTGAGACCAGAGTCATCAGCTAAAACCATCTTCCTTGTTAATTGGGAAATAGTTTCTGCTTTGAGGCGGGCATTTTCTTCGAAGGTCATACCAGTTTCAGCTACTTCAGGCAAATCTGGATAATCATTGAGATTCTCTACGTCATAACCTAGTTTGTCAAAGATTGCTCGAAATTCCTTGGTCTTACCCTCGTTACGAGTCGCAATCAGCAAAGTTTCTCTGACCTTGTTTGTCTCAAAGAAGGCTTCCACATCGACTCCTTCTTTAGGTAATTCCACATGCAAGAGTTGTCCATTTTCAACTAAGAGTAAGGCACCTTGTCGTTGAATGACTTCTAAGTTTCGACCGGCTTCTGCATTTAAAATCTCAACGATAAAAGATAGCAAGCGGAAGTTGGAAGACCAGCGCATTACCGTAATCGTGATTGGAAAACCATTTCCTCATCACGGAAAATGCGAGCCAAATCCATAAAATCGAGATCAAGAGGATCTTTTATGAGGCTATAGATTCCACCATAGACGTCCCAGACACCTACATACCAGTCTTGGTCATCCTTGTATTCATAAATTTTGTTTGTCATAATGTTACATGCTCCACATGAATCTCTTTTTCCAGCCATTCTGCTCCGATTTGAGCAAAACTATGGCTATTTGCAGTCGTATAAAAACGGTGTTGTAGAGGACCTGCATCACGGCCACGATTAATCTCGAAATAATTAAGTAAGACAGAGATATCCCGCACGCACTCTGCACCACTATCAATCAGTTTTACGTCAGGCCCCATCACATTTTGGATAATGGGTCTGAGGAGTGGGTAGTGGGTACATCCCAAAATCAAGCTGTCTACCTTGCCCACTAATGGACGCAAGGTTTCATAAACTACTTTCTTGGTTACACTGGTTGAAAGGGCACCAGACTCAACCAAGGGAGCAAACTTGGGACAAGCCAAACTTTCAACCTGCAAATCTGGATCCAAATCATGGATTTTTTGTCGATAGATATCTGATTGTACGGTCATCGGGGTTCCAATCACTCCGATTTTCCCACCCTGACTTGCTTTGATAGCTGCTGAAGCACCCGGCAAAATCACTCCAAGAACAGGAATATCCAATTTGGATTTGATTTCTTCCCAGACAACTGCTGTTGCAGTATTACAAGCAATGACAATCATCTTGACATCCTTAGTCAAGAGAAAGTCGACCAACTGCCAAGTATATTCACGAATTTGCTCAGCAGGACGAGGCCCGTAAGGCGCTCGTGCCGAATCTCCAATATAGACGATTTCTTCATGGGGAAGCTGGCGCATGAGCTCACGTACAACAGTCAAGCCCCCAACACCCGAATCCAAAAAACCAATTGGTCGATTATCCATACAGTCTTCTTTCTAGTCTCATTTTTCTGATTGATAGTTCATTATCATTACATTTCTCGCTGAAATTTCTGACAGTCTGGTAAAGCTCCAGTTGTCTCCTTCTTAATCATAATCAAATATCAATAGAATGCAAGGAAAAAGTCTTATCCTTAAATATCAGTTGAACATAGTGAGAAGTCTGGAACTTTCATCCCAGACTTTTCCTATTTATTTCTTTTTATTGTTAGCAAGGGCTGCTTTTTGTTGGCGAATGATTTGGTGGTAAACTTGTTGTACCTTAGCTTCGCTTGGTTTTTGACCATTTGCACTCAAGAGAGTACGAACGGCTTCTGCATTCAAACGTGGGTTATCCGCAAATTCTTTTTCGATTTGCTTGCGCACCAAGTACATTCCTCCAAGAGCTCCACCTAGAAAAGCTAAAACAATCAATACAATTGCTAAAATAAGGTCCATAATATTTCTCCTGTTTCTTTTTTTGAATCTTCTATATTATACCATAAAGTCCCACGCCTGACTAGTTTGAGTTGCGCTTTTCAAACGGCTAATTCCTCATATTTCATTTAATATCTAATCATTTTTTTAAGTTCAATTTTTAATAAAAAAATAAAAAGTACTAAAATATGATAAAAATAATTCAGTTTTTTTCCGAAAAAAACCTTGCATTGGTTTGATTTATTTGCTATATTAAGATTATACAAATCAAAGAAAACATCTTTCTGCAAGACTTATTTTTTTACAAGAAAATGTATGCGCTTACAGATTTTAGAAAGGAGTTTTTATGGAGAAGAGCTATTGGGAAAAATCCTGTAAGTATAGCATCCGAAAATTGACCGTTGGAACTGCTTCTGTTTTACTGGGAGCTGTTTTTCTAGCGACACAGAATGTAGCTGCCGATGGCATCGAAGTGAAAGAAAATCAAGCAAGTGTCAGTGAGACTACGATTCAAGTGAATACAAAAGTAGAGGAACCCACTCAAGAGGATAAGGAAAATCAACCAAGCACAGAAAATCAAACTTCTACTGAATTAGCTGACAAAGAGGTAAAACCTGAAATAGAATCACCTCAAACACATCATCAATCAGAGGCTAACGCCGTAGCTGAACCTTCTGAAAATAAGGAGAGTGAAAAGCCAGAACTTCCTATGACTAAGCAAGAAAACTATCAACTTCATTATGACCAACCAACTGCTCCTTCTTATGACGGTTGGGAAAAACAAGCCCTTCCAGTCGGAAATGGAGAAATGGGGGCAAAAGTTTTTGGACTCATCGGTGAAGAAAGAATCCAATACAACGAAAAAACGCTTTGGTCTGGAGGTCCACAACCAGATAGTACTGACTACAACGGAGGAAACTATCAGGACCGTTATAAGGTCTTAGCAGAAATTCGGAAAGCATTGGAAGAAGGAAACCGCCAAAAAGCCAAACAATTAGCTGAGCGTAACCTCGTAGGACCAAACAATGCTCAGTATGGTCGTTACTTATCTTTTGGTGATATCTTTATGGTCTTTAACAACCAAAAGAAAGGCTTGGAAAATGTTACCGACTATCATCGTGGCTTAGATATTTCTGAAGCTATCTCGACTACTTCTTATACCCAGGACGGGACAAACTTTAAACGCGAAACCTTCTCTAGCTATCCTGACGATGTTACCGTGACTCACTTGAGTAAAAAAGGGGATAAAACACTTGATTTTACCCTTTGGAATAGCTTGACAGAAGATTTACTTGCGAATGGCGATTACTCCTGGGAATATTCAAATTATAAACAAGGGGCAGTCACTACCGATTCACATGGTATTTTGCTCAAGGGAACCGTCAAAGACAATGGTCTTCAATTTGCTTCTTATCTTGGAATCAAGACGGACGGACAAGTCACTGCTCAAGACGGCTATTTGACCGTCACTGGAGCCAGCTATGCGACCCTTTTACTCAGTGCCAAGACCAACTTTGCTCAAATCCTAAAACCAACTATCGCAAGGATATTGACCTAGAAAAAACTGTCAAGTCTATCGTTGAGGCTGCGAAGGCAAAAGATTATGAAACTCTAAAACATGACCACATCAAGGACTATCAAAGTCTTTTCAACCGTGTTCAACTGAATCTTGGGGGTAACAAATCTAGCCAAACTACCAAAGAAGCTCTACATACCTACAACCCAGAAAAAGGGCAAAAATTAGAAGAGCTCTTCTTCCAATACGGACGTTATCTCCTCATCAGTTCTTCTCGTGACCGGACAGATGCCCTTCCTGCCAACTTGCAAGGAGTTTGGAATGCGGTAGACAATCCACCTTGGAACTCAGATTACCATCTCAATGTCAACCTACAAATGAACTACTGGCCTGCTTACATGAACAATCTTGCAGAAACTGCTAAGCCAATGGTCAATTACATTGATGACATGCGCTACTATGGCCGTATCGCTGCTAAGGAATATGCAGGGATCGAATCCAAAGAAGGCCAAGAAAACGGATGGCTGGTTCATACTCAGGCAACACCATTTGGCTGGACAACTCCTGGTTGGAACTATTATTGGGGTTGGTCTCCAGCTGCCAATGCTTGGATGATGCAGAACGTCTATGACTACTACAAATTCACCAAGGATGAAACCTATCTCAAAGAAAAGATTTATCCAATGCTCAAGGAAACTGCCAAGTTCTGGAATTCCTTCTTGCACTACGATAAATCTAGTGACCGTTGGGTTTCTTCTCCATCCTACTCACCAGAGCATGGAACTATCACGATTGGGAATACCTTTGACCAATCTCTAGTTTGGCAACTCTTCCACGACTATATGGAAGCAGCCAATCATCTCAAGGTCGACCAAGATTTGGTGACAGAAGTGAAGGCTAAATTTGACAAGCTCAAACCACTTCATATCAACCAAGATGGTCGCATCAAGGAATGGTACGAAGAAGACAGTCCTCAATTCACGAATGAAGGAATTGAAAACCACCATCGTCACGTTTCTCATCTAGTCGGTCTCTTCCCAGGTACTTTATTTGGCAAGGATCAGCCTGAATACCTAGAGGCAGCACGCGCAACCTTAAACCACCGTGGAGATGGTGGAACGGGTTGGTCTAAGGCCAATAAAATCAACCTCTGGGCTCGCCTGCTTGATGGAAATCGTGCCCACCGTTTGTTGGCAGAACAACTCAAATCTTCAACTCTTGAAAACCTTTGGGATACGCACGCGCCTTTCCAAATCGATGGTAACTTTGGTGCTACCAGCGGGATGGCCGAAATGCTCCTTCAATCCCACACAGGCTATATCGCTCCATTACCAGCCCTTCCAGATGCATGGAAAGACGGGCAGGTCTCAGGTTTAGTCGCTCGTGGAAACTTTGAAGTCAGCATGAAATGGAAAGAAAAGAATCTTGAAACGCTATCTTTCGTTTCTAATGTAGGTGGAGATTTAGTCGTAGACTATCCAAATATCGAAGCTAGCCTCGTCAAGGTTAACGGCAAGGAAGTGCAAGCAAAGCCGCATCAAAGACAATCGCATCCAGCTTGCGACTCAAAAGGGCGATGTGATTACCTTTGAAAACTTCCCTGGTCGCGTCACCCGTCTAGTCTGCACAACGAAAAGATTCAACGACGGCAGAACTCAATTTCAATGCTGTCGAAGGGGCGACTCATTATGTCATCCATCGAGAAAGTAGGGATGAAAAATAGTCAAACCTCTACGGTCCGTGAGTTTACAACCAATCAAACTCGTTTTTATCGATCGTTCTATTGATTCAAGCCACGCCTATACTTATACCGTTAAGGCTATTTTAGGAGACCGTTCAACACCTATTTCTGATACGGCTTCAATCTCTGCCTTTAGTGAGCTCATGGACGATCGTGATTCTCGCATCCAGTACGGAGCTGCCTTTGGAGATTGGTCTGACTCAGAACTATTTGGCGGAACTGAAAAATACGCAGATATCTCAAATGGGAATTACTCAGATAAGGATGCAACCGCGACAATTCCTTTCAATGGCCCTGGAATTGAAATCTACGGACTCAAATCTTCTCAATTAGGACTTGCTGAGGTTACAATCGATGGCAAATCTGTTGGAGAACTTGATTTCTATACAGATGGAGCTACTGAAAAGGGTGTCCTAATCGGTCGTTATACAAATCTTTCTTCAGGCCCTCACCTCATGACCATCACTGTTAAACGAGAACATAAGGGACGAGGAAGTGAACGCTCAAAAATTTCCTTAGACTACTTCAAGGTTTTCCCAGGACAGGGAGAAACCGTTGAGAAAATAGATGATCGTGATTCTCGTATCCAATACGGTTCAGCATTTAAAGACTGGACTGATGCGGAACTCTATGCTTCTACAGAGAAATATGCAGATATTAATGCAGATGAGAGTCTCGCTTCTGAAGCAACTGCAAGAATTCCATTCTCTGGTACAGGTATCCGTATCTATGGACTGAAAACATCTGCCCTTGGCAAGGCACTTGTGACACTCGATGGAAAAGAAATGCCAAGCCTTGACTTTTACACTGCCGGAGATACTGAAAAAGGAGCGTTGATTGGAGAATTCACTAATCTAAAAGATGGTGACCATGTCCCTAACTTTGAAAGTGGACCCAGATTCTCCAGAAGGTCGAAAAAAAATCTCTCTTGATTCATTTGATATTCTAAAGGCTCCATCAGTATCGTTAGATACACCAATCCTCGAACCTGTTAAGGCGGAAGATAAGACAGTTACCCTTACTTTACCAACTGGTAATTGGGATGCTGTAGCTGTGACATTCCCTGGCGTCAAAGACCCTCTCTTACTCAGAAAAGTCGATGACGATCATCTTGTCACTTCTGGTGAGCAAACTGTCCTAACCATCAAGGATAACAAAGTACAAATCGACATCCCTGAAACTACGGACGGCAAAGCAGGCAATGCAATAGAAGCTTATGCTATCCTAGGAGAAACAAGAAGCAGTACGATTGTAACTGTCTTTCCAAAGGGTGAAAATACACCTGCAGAAGAAAAAGTCGTTACAAGTAAGGGTGACGAGCCCGCTCCAGTAGTGACCATACCTGAATATACTGACCCAATTGGAACTGTGGGAGAACAAGAAGCTCCTATCGTGAATATTCCTGAATACACTGGACCTATCGGTACTGCGAGCGACCAAGCAGCTCCTATTGTGGATGTCCCTGAGTACACCGAACCTATCGGTACTGCAGGAGAACAAGAAGCTCCTATTGTAGATGTCCCTGAGTACACCGAACCTATCGGTACTGCAGGAGAACAAGAAGCTCCTATCGTGGATATCCCTGAATACACTGAGCCTATCGGTACTGCAAGCGACCAGGCGGCTCCTATTGTGGATATCCCTGAATACACTGGACCTATCGGTACTGCGAGTGACCAAGCAGCTCCTATTGTAGATATTCCTGAATACACTGAGCCTATCGGAACCGCGAGCGACCAGGCGGCTCCAAGTATTTCGCTTCCTGAGTTTAAACTCAAAACCTTAAAAGACCAGGCTACTGGAGTAAAAGTCATCAGCGGAGCAAATGAGCTAGGTCAAGCAAGCTATCTTGAAATCCAGAAAGTAGAGAAGCAAGAACTCTTGGGCAAGAAATATGATGCCTACGCGATTCAACTCAAGAATGAAAATGGTCAGTCTATCCAAGCAAAAGGTGCTGTCCTCGTTCGATTACCAATTTCTGGCCCAGTCCAAGAATTCTATCGCTTCAGCTCAGAAAAAGACTTGAAAGCACAAGATTTCGAGATTCGTGATGGAATGCTTGAGTTTCTCACCCTTGATTTGACTACTTATGCTATCGTCTACAAGACTGAAACAGAAGTCCAACAACCAAGCTTAAGTCAAATCGAAGAAGCTAGTCCATTAGCAAATAAAAACCAGCTCAATGGTGAAAAATTCTACAAATGACAAGCAACTTCCTGCTACAGGAGAAGAGTCTAGCCCACTCCTCTTCATGGCAAGTCTCAGTCTAGCTTTTAACTGCGACCTTCTTGCTTAAAGGTAAAAAGAGTGATTCCAATAAATCTATAAAGATTTAGATAAATAGAAAAAAAGGATGAGTAATTTACTCATCCTTTTTAATTCTTTTAGAGCTTTTTAAAATAAACTAAAAAAAGCCAGTTATAAATCCAGTTAAAAAAATCGAATATAACAAATTCAAAAAGGAGTTCATAAAAAAATAAACAAATGTGATACCAAATGAATTCTACAATCATAATCAGTGGCTTGACTAGGATATAAAATAAAATATCCCAAATAAATTTCATTTTTTCATCTTCCTTTCTAGGAAGTCCCGCAATCCAAGGCAGAGCAGATATCATTTTATAAGTCGTAAGAAATTTAGCAACCTCTAGGGCTTTTTGGCTCAGATTCCTTCTTCTCAGTCAGTACTTCCATTCCTTTTTACCCAGAGGCATGTCCCAATAATTCTAGCCATTCCTGTAAAAAAATTTGGTTGGTTGTCCATGTGATTCTCCCGTAGTTGATATCATTTCTAACAGATTAGTTCTTATTGTGTTTAGTATATCAAATTTATATAGATTATCAAGTTTTTTTATCTGCAAAATAAAAAGTTTCATAACCTTTCTAGAATAGCTCTAGCAAGATGATGAAAACTTTATTGATTACTTCATTTCTTTTTTTATATCGTTCCAATTCTGCTTGGTTAGCCCAAACATAATGACCTGGACGAATTTCGACCATGGAAGGTTTATCAGTTTCGTAGTCATGTTGATCTGGATCATAGACTTTCAAAACTTTTTTACGTTCCAAAATTGGATCTGGAATCGGTACCGCAGACAAGAGAGCTTGAGTATACGGATGGATTGGATTGTTAAACAATTCTTCCGTTTCCGCGACTTCAACAATGACACCCTTATAAATTACCGCGATACGATCAGAGATAAAACGAACTACTGACAAATCGTGGGCGATAAAGAGATAGGTTAATCCCAATTCTTTTTGGAATTTCTTGAGCAAGTTCAAAACTTGGGCACGAACTGAAACGTCCAAGGCTGAAATCGGCTCATCTGCGATTACAAAGTCAGGTTGCATAACCAAGGCACGAGCGATACCAATACGTTGACGTTGTCCACCTGAAAACTCATGAGGATAACGTGTCAAATGTTCAGCCAAAAGTCCAACTTCACGAATGATCTTTTTAACTTTTTCTTGTCTTTCTTCCTCATCCTTAAATAGATGGAAATTATAAAGACCTTCAGAAATGATATAGTCAACCGTTGCACGCTCATTCAAACTAGCAGCAGGGTCTTGGAAAATCATTTGAATACGACGGATTACTTCAGCTTCTTGAGCTCGTGATTTTTACCGTTGATCTTTTTACCTTCGAAGAGGATATCCCCTTTACTGGTATTATTCAAACCGATAATTGCACGACCAATCGTTGTTTTACCACTACCTGACTCACCAACTAGAGAGAAAGTTTCACCTTTGTTGATAAAGAAGTTAGCATTTTTAACGGCTACAAACTTTTTGCTTCCTTCACCGAAGGAAATCTCTAAGTCTTTAATTTCTACTAATTTTTCAGACATTTCCTTCCTCCTAGTTTTCTAGATGAACAAGACCCATTCTCTCACGAATCTTGTCATGTAAATTTGAAATTACTGCTGGTTTTTCAACTTTTGGAGCTCGTTCATCAAGCAACCAAGTTTTAGCCCAATGAGTATCTGACACAGCAAATTGAGGTGCTTTTTCTTCAAAATCGATTTTCATTGCGTAATCTGAACGAAGAGCAAATGCATCACCTTTTATTTCTGTATAGAGTGACGGAGGAGTACCTGGAATTGAATATAGTTCTCCTTTATCATCAGCTAATTGTGGCAAACTTGATAGTAGGCTCCAAGTATAAGGATGACGAGGATCATAAAAGATTTCTTCAACAGTACCATACTCAACGATTTCACCAGCATACATAACCGCAACTTTGTCAGCAATACTTGCTACCACACCAAGGTCGTGTGTGATAAAGATTGTTGTAAAGTGGTATTCATTTTGTAGAGACTTCAATAAATCAATAATCTGAGCCTGAATAGTTACGTCAAGAGCTGTTGTTGGCTCATCACAGATAAGCACATCTGGACGACAGGCAAGAGCGATAGCAATAACGATACGTTGACGCATCCCTCCAGAATATTGGAATGGATACTCCTCAAAACGCTTTTCAGCATCAGGAATACCAACCTTATTCATGTAGTCGATAGCCATTTCTTTTGCTTCTTTAGCTGTTTTACCTTGGTGCTTAATGATAACCTCAGTAATTTGGCTTCCGATTGTTTTGATTGGGTCCAAACTAGTCATAGGATCTTGGAAGATAGTTGCAATCTTTGCCCCACGAATTTGTTCCCAATCTTTGTGAGACGAAAGTGCTGTTAGGTCTTGTCCACGGTAATCGATGCTCCCCTGAGCGATACGCCCGTTTTCTTCTAACATTCCTGTAAAAGTTTTTGTCAAAACTGATTTACCCGAACCAGATTCTCCAACCAAGGCAAGAACTTCTCCTTCAATCAACTCAAGAGAAACTCCGCGAATAGCGGTCAAAACTTTGTCACGAACATCAAATTCCACGACAATATCTTGAGCAGATAAAATTACATTTTTATTATTCGTCATTTCTACTCCTATCTATGTGTACGTGGATCACTAGCATCGGCTAGGTTTTGTCCAACAATGAATAGTGATAAGGACACCAAAACCAAAGTTGTCAATGGAATCCAGAAGAGGTAAGCATTTGTCGTTACGTTCTGAGAATAATCTGAGATCAAACGTCCCAAACTAGGAACCGTAATCGGTAGACCAAGCCCAAAGAATGAAAGGAAAGCTTCATAGGAAATAAAGGCTGGCAGCATTTGCGTCAAAGTCGTTACGATAACAGATACCAACTGAGGCATAATGTTTTTCACTACAATCTTAAATGTTGGTGTCCCAAGCGTACGAGAAGCAAGGTTATACTCCAAATCACGGTAACGCATGATTTGAATACGGATTGAATAAGCAATACCAATCCATGTAGTTACACTCATGGCAAAAATCAAATTCCAGAAACCTGCACCGATAGAGTAAGTCAAAACAATGACAATCAAAAGAGATGGTATGTTATTGATAACGTTGTAAACTTCCATCATGATGCGGTCTACTGATTTTGAAATACCCCAGATTCCACCTACAATCACACCGATAACAAGGTTGATAAAGGTCGCAATTACAGAAATCAAGATAGAGTTACGAGCTCCAAACCAGACACCATCAAAGAGAGATTTCCCGTTACTATCTGTACCAAACCAATGTTCGGCATTCGGTTTGATATAGCGAGCACTAAAATCATTTACCTTACTTACATCGTTAAAATCAAAATCTGAGAACATTGGGTAGATGAAGCTCATCAAAACGATTGCAATCAAGATACCGAGCATAATGACTGTTGATTTTTCTTCAAAAACTGTCTAAAAACAGAACCCCAGTATGAATAGGCAGGAGTATCAATTGCTTCAGAGGCATAATCATCACGTTTTACAAATTGAAATTTATCATTACTAATTGTTGACATTATTTGCCTCCTTTCTCTGTCAGTTTAATACGTGGGTCAATCATAGTCATCCAAATATCCCCTACAAATAATGAGAAGATAGAAATACATGTAAAGATAAAGACAAGACCAACAACCATATTGTTGTTTGATGCTTTTACAGAGTCAATCAGCATTTTACCCATACCAGGGAAAGCGAAGACTGTTTCTGTAAGAGTTGCTCCACCGATAACACCAATAATAGAACCTGGAATACCTGAAACGAGTGGTACCATGGCGTTCTTAAAGATGTGTTTATTTGAAATTTCTTTCTCAGATAGACCTTTTGCACGTGCAAAACGAACAAAGTCTTGAGATTGTAAGTCGATCATGTAACGACGAATCCAAATTGCCATACCAGGTGCACCTAACAAGCCCAAAATCACTGCAGGAAGGACATAAGAACGCCAATCTCCAGCACCCAAAATTGGGAATGAATCAGGAAATCCGATAGATGAACCAATCAAACGAATGATATAAACCAAGGCAATGGTTGGAAGGGCAAGCAAGAAAGTCAAAATTCCTGTTGAGAAACTATCAATCCAAGTATTTTTGTAACGAGCCATTGCAGAACCAAGTGGAATTGCAATCGCGTATGAAATAGCAAGACCAATCAAACCTGTAATAGCAGAACTTGTAATCATAGATGGATACTGATAGTTACTTTCAGTTGCAGTATATGGATCATCTTTACCGTAGTTCGCTACTTCTCGTGCATCGGCTTGGCTTGGAGATTTATAAGTTCTTGAGTAGATATTGACTGATGAAGTTTTCTTGCCTGTTGGGAATTGAACTTCAGAAGTCTTGGTTTGTCCTTGCCCTTGTGTGATAACTTGAAGCACAGGAGTATTGGCATAAGTTGGGTAAGAATCTCCTAAGTTCAAATTCACAAAGTTTTGGTGAACAAATGGGAATTGACTGTTGAAGTACAAGAGGTATTTATGTTTAGTCCCTGAACCTACCAAAGACCATCCAATCGCTGGATCATTTTCAAATCGCAAATAACGCTCTAAATTAGGATTTTCTGGGTCTTGAATCTTATTTGTATGGTCAATATCAAGCAAGTTTGCATAGAATTTGAACACACGCTCGAAAATAGGGATTTCACGAGTAGCATAGAATTGACCACTCTCAGTGAACTGACCTAAAGTCCAACCGTTACCAAGTTGTTGGATATATTTTTCGTAGATAGCTTTATTTGTATCGTTTGCATCAACGGTTACAGAAGGGTCAATGCTACTAGCTTTTTCCTGCAACTCTTTCGTATCATAATATTCGATATACCCCATACGCTCAAAAACGGTATTTTCATAGTTATCACGTTTATCAGCTGTTGTTGCAATTTTATTGTAGTTAGTATCTTGTTTGAAGATCAACTTCCGTGGAACCATCGTATAGATGATTGTGTAAATCAAGGTCGTTACTAAAAAGATCGAAACTAACGACCGCAAGATACGCATAAAAACATATTTTTTCATATTATTTCCTTTAAAATCCCAAAAGAACCTTCTCCTTTTGGAGAGAAAGTTCTGATGAGCATTATTTATTTAACGTGGCTCGCTAATTCTTTTTGAGCTTTTTCGTTTGATTCAGCTTTTTCTTTAAGCCATTTCTCACGAGCTTCTTTGTACTCTTTAGCAGTTACAGTGTTCGCTTGCAATTTAAGATATTTGAAGTAAACATCTGAACCTTTATCACCAGATTGAGTATAAGACGCTGAGAATGGAACAACACGAGAGATAACAGGAGCTGCTCCTGAAGATGCCATTGATGGAAGGAATAGTGAACTATCTGTCAACCAAGCTTGAGCTGCTGCATATTTCTCATAACGTTTATTAAGATCGGTTGTTTCACTAGCTGCATCATCAACTAATTTGTCATAATCATTCAAACCAACTTGAGCAACCGCTGGATTTGATGGGTTATCATATCCCATGTAGGTCTTAGTTGTTTCGCTGTTAGTTGTTTTCAAGATGTCAAGGTATGTTGATGGGTCTTCATAATCTGGGTTCCATCCAACAGCACCTGAAAGATCCCAATCTTCAGTCTGCTGCATTTGCAGACATAGTAGGTAATATTCAACAACTCATCTTTAGTAACTTGTTGGATATCGATCACTACATTGTCTTCACCAAGAACTTTCTCAACAGATTGTTTGAATGATTGGATACGAGCAATATAGCTCTTAGAAGTTTGGTCAACCGCGATATCCAAATGAATTGGGAATTTCACACCGTCTGCTTCCAAGGCTGTTTTAGCCTTCGCAAATTCTGCTTTAGCTTTATCCGCATTGAAAAGTCCATCTTGACCATCAGCAAAGTTTACACCCTTCCACTCATCTCCGTAAGAAACAACTTTTTCAGTAACTAAGTCACCAAAAGTTTTATCTCCTGCAGAAACAAAGTCAGGTTTGACAAAGAGGTTACGAACAGCGAGAGCTGCTCCATCTTCACCATTAATCTGTGCAGAGTATGATGTACGGTCAAATGCAAAGTTCAAAGCTTGACGGAAGTCTTTGTTAAGAATAGCTTTCTTAGTAGAAGTCTTTTCTTCATCAGTAGTTTTTGAAGTATACTTGTAACTTTGACGGTCAATGTTAATACCTAAACCAGCAATACCTGGTCCAGCTGGTGTGTAGTAAATATTGTCTTTATATGTTTCTGCTACTTTAGAGTAGTTTGAACTAGTTGGGTAAAGACGAGCGTAGCTGTATGCTCCACTTGTAAAGTTACGTTCGAGTGATTCTTGGTCAGAACCGTCGAAGAATGCAAGATTTACAGTATCTAAGTGAACATTGTCTTTGTCCCAATATTGTTCATTCTTCACAAACTCAATAGAAGACTTAGCAGTCAATCCCTTAAGCAAGAATGGACCATTGTAAAGCAATGATGTTGGATCTGTTGCCTTACCAAAGTCTGCTCCTTTTGATTTTTCAAATTCTTCGTTCAAAGGCCAGAAGATTGAGTAAGACATTTTAGAGTTCCAGTATGGTTCTGGCTTATTCAAAGTGTATTGAAGAGTATAGTCATCAACAGCTTTTACACCAACAGTTGCAAAGTCAGTTGAGTTCCCAGCTACGTAATCTGCCAATCCTTTTACAGAATCTTGAGCAAGGTACAATGCTTCTGATTTTTTATCAGCCGCGTGTTTCAAACCATTCACAAAGTCTTTAGCTGTTACTTCTGCGTATTCTTCACCGTCAGAAGTGACCCATTTTACACCTTTACGAATCTTGTATGTGTATGTCAATCCATCTTGAGATACTGACCAGTCTTCAGCGACTGCAGGAGTTAGATTTCCATATTGGTCATTTGTAAAGAGACCATCGATACCATTTGAAGTAGCAACTTTTGTACTTTGTTTACCAGAGATTAGATAATCCAAAGTTTCTGGATCAGAAGTATATACATAACCATAAGCTTTTGGTGCTTCAGCATTAGATGATTTTGAAGAACCACAAGCTGCAAGAACGCCTGTAGCAAGTAGCGCAACACCCGCTACCGCAAGAATCCGACTTTTTTTCATATTTATAAACTCCTCGTTTTTAAATTGTAGATATTGAAAATTATACCACAGTTTTTTTAAAAAAAGTAAACGAATTTTTCAGAATATTTTTGTCGCATGTTTTTTTAAACATTTGAATCTTGTGTTTTCAGAAAAAGAAAAACTATTGACGAGAAACAATTTTCAAGGTATAATATTAAAAAGTTAAGGCGGTATAGCCAAGTGGTAAGGCACGGCTCTGCAAAAGCTTGATCGTCGGTTCAAATCCGTCTACCGCCTCTATAATAAAGAAAGACTCCTGATGGAGTCTTTTAGTTTTAATGCCCATAAAAGCTTTATCAGTTTTCTCTGATAAAGCTTTTATTTTATTCAGCTTCTTCTTCTGATTCAAGTTCTTGGATTTGAACTTTAAGCTTGGTGACACGGCCATTTTTTACCTTGTCATTTGTCAGTGTGATATGCTTATTTCCACTATCTAACTCATAGCTGAGTTTCTCTGATGTTGGAATGGTTCCCACCCCAGTCAAATAGTAACCAGCGATGGTATCCACATCGTCACTTTCAAGTTCGACATCAAAGTAGTCATTGAAGTCGTTCAAATTCATTGTCCCTTGGACAATATGGGTGTCCTCACCAATGGTATGGACATAAACTTCAGCTCGGTCGGTTTCATCATCAATTTCACCAACAATCTCTTCAAGTAAATCCTCGAGAGTGACCAAACCAGCCATTCCTCCATATTCATCGAGAAGAATTGCCATCTGTCTTTGTGAATTTCTTAGTTCTTTTAACAAATCGTCCACAAAAATAGTTTCAGGTACAAAGAGTGGTTCCTGTAAAATTTTTCTCAATACGATATTGTCAAAACCATCAGTAAACCCTGCCTTAAGCAGACTCTTGGTATGAATCAAACCAATCACGTTATCCTTGTCATTATCATAGACAGGAATTCGAGAAAAGTTTTGTTTTAAGATACTTTCGATAATCGTTTGAGTGTCATCTTGGATATCCACCATGAAGGCATCTGTTCGAGGAACCATGACTTCACGCGCCATAAGCTCGTCTAGTGAGAAAATCCCCTGTAACATCTCGATCTCATCAGCATCCAAGGTTTCTTCGCTCTTCGTCAGCATATACTCAATCTCATCCCGAGTCATCTTTTCATCTGCATCGTCAAATGTCATCGGAGTCAAACGACTTAAGAGATTGGTTGACGCTGACAACATCCAAACAAAGGGACTCACAATTTTACCAAGAGCGATAATAAATGGTACTGTTCGGATTGCCAAGGCATCTTTTAGATTAAGAGCAATACGTTTGGGATAAAGTTCACCAAAAACGATAGAAATATAGGTCAAAAAAGCAAGTGATAAGAAAGAAGCCACTGCATACGCAGTCTCGCTATTTCCTATCCAAGAAGCAATCAATTCTCCAAGAGAATCTGCTAACCTAGCCCCTGACAAAATTGTAATTAAAGTAATACCAACTTGAATGGTTGATAAAAAATGATTGGGGTTTTCAAGTACCTTTAGTAAACGGATATAGCGCTTATCACCCTCTTCAGCCTTTTGTTCAACGCGTGATCGACTAAGAGAAACCATAGCCATCTCAGTTGCTGAGAAAAAAGCATTTAAAAAGGTCAAAACAACTAATAATACAAATTGCAGTAACAAATCCTGACTGCTCGGGTCTTCCATTTTTCCTTCTCCTAAAAAAAGTATAATTGTGATTATTATACCATATTTTTTTAACTTCTACACATTAAATTACGATTTCAGTAGCAAATCCCCTATCTAAAAAGATAAGGGACCCCCTATTATTAGTCATTTGTAACGGTTACTTTACCTGTCCGGTAGTCTAATCGAATTCCCTTTTGAACGTTAGGGACTACGACATTAAACTCTAATTCACCATCAGATGATTTGGCTTCAATCTGAGATGCAGAAGGAACCAAATCTTCTTCTGTTGCGTAGAGCAATGTGACACGGTAACGTACGCGCTTATTTTGATCCAAGGCTTTTCGAACTAAACTTTCGTAGTAGTTTTGTCCTGTTGAATCTTCTGCGCGTGCTTGGTTGGCCCAGGCTGTTTGTACAGCGATATTTAGGATTGCTCGTAGATGCATCAAAACCATCTAAACCACCAATCAAGGCATAGCCTAATAAATGTCCTCTATCTACTGCGTGATTGTAAGTCCCTTTTAGATTTTTGACCTGATGCCATCCTGCTGGCGTCCAAGAAGTCGAACCATTCCCCGTTTCTTCACGATCTTTGTACTGTCTGGTTGCTTTTGACATAAGGGCATTGGCTACAGTTGGGACCATCTCCCCACCTACAGTTTTCGTTTTATTATCAGCATAAGGTTTACTTGAAACCTTTGCATCTAAATTAGTCTTATTCCCATTGACAATAAAGGCTCCTGCTCCATTCCACTCAAGAGTCCCCTTTATTTGTTTTTTTACCGAGTCTGTCAGTACACTCTCAGCCAATTCCTGACTTGGAGTATCAGGCGACCCTGACTTCTGCTGTACCTGTGTTTGTGGTGTGGCATTTGAAGCCTGCATTTCGCTTATGTAGTAACTTCCTGCCGACAAAAGTAGGAAAATAAGAAGACCTATGAGGGCCTGTCTGGTTTTTTTATTCATGTTTTCTCCTTCATTTCACTTCCTAGAAAAGAAGCTGGGACAAAAGTCCTAGCCTCTCAATTGTCTTTGGATTGTCGATCAAGACGCAGTGGCTGAGTGGGCTCTACTACGCTGATTTCATCAGCTTTTACAGCCCTACTCAACTTTGCGGAGGTGGGACAACGAAATCGAATTCTAACGAATTACCGATTTCTGTCCCACTCTCATTTTCCTGTAAATTTCGCAATTAACTCATGCCATTTTTCCGGTGCTAAAATCGCCCACGGATCTTGACCCTTGCCTAAAATACCGTAGCCAATCATCAAGCCAATCCCAAGTGCTAAAACCCCTAGAAGTAAGACAATAATAACTAGTAAAAATCTACGTAATACATAAGATACTTGTTTATTCATCTTCATCAGCTTCCACACTTACCCGTTCAATATTAGCTCCTAACTGAGCTAATTTTTCATGGAAACGATAATAGCCTCTATCCAAATGGACAAGTTTTCCAACAACTGTCTCACCCTCGGCCACTAAACCTGTCAATATCAAGGCTGCACTTGCACGAAGGTCTGTAGACAGAACTTCTGCCCCTTGGAGCGGTTGACCTCCGACGATACGAGCTGTATCACGGATAATCTCAGAATGCAAGCCCATACGACGCATTTCTTCTAGATGTTGGAAACGATTCTCAAAGACTGTCTCAATCATAGTTGATTCTCCTTGAGCAACCGTCATAAGAGCAGTAAACTGCGCCTGCATGTCCGTAGGAAATCCTGGATGCGGAAGTGTTTTTAACATGAACTGCTTTTCAATTTGTCTCGTTGAGAACGGATGCGGATACCTTCATCCTCATCGATGACTTCAACACCCATTTCCTGTAATTTAGCTATCAATGGTCGATTGTGTTCCCAGATAGCATCTTGAATTAGGACATCTCCACCTGTCATTGCAGCGGCAACCATGAAAGTCCCTGCTTCAATACGGTCTTGTACAACGTTATGTGTTGCACCATGCAATTTTTCAACACCAGTGATGGTAATGCTTTCTGTTCCTGCACCTTTGACTTTAGCTCCCATCTTATTTAAAAGAACAGCTAAGTCTACAATTTCAGGTTCACGTGCTGCATTTTCAATAACAGTGACTCCATCAGCAAGCGTCGCAGCCATCATTAAGTTTTGGGTTGCTCCAACACTTGGAAAGTCCATATAGATGTGAGCTCCGTGCAAACGGTCCGCCTTAGCTTCGATATAACCTGCCGTTTGAGTAATCTGAGCTCCCATTGCTTCCAAACCTTTAAGGTGAAGGTCAATCGGACGACTACCAATTGTACAGCCACCTGGCATCGAAACTTTAGCGTGACCAACCCTAGCTAGAATTGGACCCAAGACTACAATAGAAGCACGCATCTTGCTGACATACTTATAGGGAGCTTCTTCTGTGATATCATCTGTCGCATCTACTTCAACAAGATGTGCTTCTTGATCAAAGTCTACTTTGGCATTTAATCCACGAACGACCTGGTTCATGGTAAAGACATCTGATAAGATAGGAACATTTTTTAAAACTGTTTTTCCTTCGCTTGCTAAAATCGTCGCCGCAAGTAGGGGCAAAACTGCATTTTTCGCACCCTCAATTGTGACACTTCCGACCAGGCGATTATCGCCACCTCGAACTACAATTTTTTCCATAACTATTTTCCTTTACTTTCGAGTTTAGAATAATGTCCGTACTGCTTCTTGCCATAATTGGTAGAGATTTAGAAAAAAAAGAACTAATCAGATATCCCAAACCGATACTACACAATACCACCAAAAGTCGTACCTTCCTCGCATTGTCCTTAGTCACCTTCAAAATTTGATCCCATTTGACCAAATCTTTCAAAAGTTGAAAAACCAAGTAGACAAAAAACATATGGCTACTGAGGGTAAAAAACAATTGAATCATCTGCCTATTATACCATCTTCTCTTTTTCTACGCTAGTCTATGGACTTGCACTATATTTTATGGGTTGTTTTTCAAGTAATCAATTGCATCCTGAAGTGTTTTTACAGGAACAATCTTCATGTCTGTTTTAATCATTTCAGCAGCTTCGACAGCCGTGTCATAATTACTTTTAGCATTAGGATTGGCCTTTTTAGCTTCTTCAGTTACTGGATTGTTAGGAGCAAAGAAAACAGTAGCTCCCTTTTTCGCTGCAGCAACAACTTTTTTGTCAATTCCACCAATGTCTCCGACATTTCCATCTCTATCGATACTTCCCGTACCCGCAATGATGCGTCCATTTCGAAGAGTAGGGTCTGCAATTTGAGTATAGATGGATAAACTAAACATCATTCCTGCACTCGGACCACCAATACCAGCTGTTGAAAACTTGATTGGCACATCACTTGACACTTCTGTGCGGTCAATCAAACCGATTCCAATACCGTTTTTCCCATTTTCCAGTGTAATGATTTTTCCTTCAGCAGTTTTGACTTTCCCGTCTTCTTGGTAAGTAACCTTGACCTTGTCACCTAGCGTTTGGGAGTTGACGTAGTCGACCATCTCCTTGGAACTTTCAAAAGTCTTATCGTTCACAGCTGTTACAGTGTCAGCAATATTGAGAATACCCTTGAAGGTTGAGTTGTCTGTTACGGTCAAAACGTAGACTCCTAGGTATTTGAGTTCGATATCCTTACCCGCCGACTTCAGACCTTGATATTTGGCCATGTTTTGCGAAGTTTCCATGTAAAACTGGTTGATTCGCATAAATTCTGCATCTGAAGAGCCACCAGTCATTTCTTTGGCGCTACGAATATCTGTAAAAGGTGTTAACCAAGCATAAACCAAGTCCACCATTCTGGCGTGTTTAACTCCAACCGTCACAAATTGATAAGAACCCTCTTCTTGGTCAGGTTGGTTATTGACTTGTAAAACCTTTCGAATATCTTCTGAAGTCCCCGGAACCTCAATGTAATAAGGCAGAGGCACCGTAAAAGCGATAAAAGTGACAATGAGCCCGATGATTAGATATATGGGCCATCTAGTTTTTTTCTTCATTGTTTAACTCCTCCAAGACAGCATTTGGTACATACTCGCTGATATCTTGACCAAATTTCAATAGTTCTCTCACAGCTGAAGAGCTGATGTAAATATGCTCTGGTCGAGCATGGAGATAGACTGTCTCAATTTCTCCTGCTAATTGATGGTTGTAAATCAAAACTGGCTTCGTACTGAAGATCAGTCGCGTTACGCAAGCCACGCACCAAAACCTCTACACCTAGTTTTCTAGCAACATCAACGACTAATTCATCATGAGAGGATATAATCTGAACATTTTTTAAATGGGCCACTGCTTTTTCAACAGTCTTTAACCGACTTTCTATCGGTAAAAACCCATTTTTGTGTGGATTATAAAAAATTCCCACATACAATTGATCAAAGAGCTTACTTGCACGCTCGATAAGGTCCAAATGACCATTGGTCATTGGATCAAAAGAACCTGTAAATAGGCCAATTTTATCTGACATAAACCGTCACCTTACTAATCCCATATATTTTTTCCTTCCAGATGCCCAAACAGGCAATTTCTTCTGGAAGTTCTACTGATTTTTCGGTCTCACAAACCACCATGACATCATCTGAAAAAAGATCACGCTCAGCCATTTTTTCAATGTCAGATACGATCTGTTCCTTTGCATAGGGAGGGTCCAAAAAAATGAGATCAAAGACACCATCCACTTGCTCCAATGCACGACTGGATTCCATTTTCAATAATTGAAATTTAGAGGTCTCCTTGGTCATCTGAATGTTTTCTGCCACAATATTCTGAGCTCGGCGATCCTTCTCGACCAGAACGGCACTGGACATTCCTCTTGAAACTGCCTCAATGGATAGGCCACCACTACCAGCATAGAGGTCTAGTACACGCCCTCCTTCAAAGTAGGGACCAATCATATTGAAGATAGCTCCTCGGACTTTGTCCGATGTCGGTCTCGTCGTTTTCCCGTCCAAGGTCTTTAAAGGACGGCCTCCGTAGATTCCTGATACGATTTTCATAAGGTATATTATACCAAATTCTGATGAAATAAGAAAATCGAACCTATCGGTTCGATTCTTTAAAGAATATTTTCGTAAGTATCTCTGACTTCTTGTGGCCAAACACTAGTTTGGACTTCACCGATGTGCTTCTTACGAAGCAAGAACATCGCCATACGAGATTGTCCAATCCCTCCACCAATTGTCAATGGAAAGAGTCCGTTCAAGAGAGCCCTATGCCATTCTAGGGATAAACGGTCTTCATCTCCCGTAATAGCTACCTGACGACGAAGGGTGTCTTCATCGACACGAATTCCCATTGAAGATAACTCAAAGGCTGCTCCCAAGTTATCATTCCAAACAAGGATATCTCCATTCAATCCATGATAGCCATTTTCAGTTTCTGTTGTCCAGTCATCATAGTCTGGTGCACGTCCGTCATGAGGTTTTCCATCTGACAATACGCCACCGATACCAATCAAGAAAACTGCACCGAATTCCTTACAGATAGCATTTTCACGTTCTTTTGGAGTCAAATCTGGATAACGCTCTACCAATTCTTCAGTGTGGATAAAGGTAATCTGTTTCGGCAAGATTGACTCAATATCATAACGAGCTTCCACAGCAAGTTCCGTCAAGCGAATAGCCTTATAAATCTTTTCAACTGTTTCCTTGAGATAGGCCAGATTGCGTTGCCCATTAGGGATAACCTTTCCCAGTCCCACTGGTCGACATAAACTGAGTGAGTCGCATCTAGTGAATCTTCGTCTGGACGAAGGGCCTTCATGTGAACGAAAAGGCCTTCTCCTTCACCAAAACCAAAACGGGCCAAGGTATGACGTTTCCACTTAGCAAGCGAATGCACCACCTCATAGGTTTCATTTGGGATTTGCAGAACTTTAACAGATACCGGGTGTTCAATCCCTGAAAGGTTATCCTGCATCCCGTCCCCAACCTTGCTCAAGATTGGTCCTTGCACTTCGACTACTTCTAACTTATCTTTCAAATATTGGGTAAAGGTATTTTTTACAAAGGAAATCTCTTCTTGCTGATGGATAAAACTTTTCTTCATACGTTGCTCCTTTTGAATAATAAAAAGATTATACCTTTTTGTCATTAAAAATGAAAGTAAAAATTAAAAAAGAGCTCATTTGAGCTCTAAAAGTATTAATCGTCTCTTCCAAAGATTCGTAAGAAGCTAAGGAAGAGGTTGATAAAGTCGAGGTAGAGGCTAAGTGCTAAAGAAATTGCCCAACCTGTAGCGACCTGACCATCTGACTCTTCGTAAACATAACGAATTTTTTGATTATCCCAAGCAATGAGACCTGCAAAAACAAGCACCATAACAATACTAATAATGTAATCCATTAGGTCACTATTTAGGAAAATATTGACAACCATGGCGAGTATCAGACCAAATAGGGCTGCAATCAAAGCACGACCGATTCCACTCAAATCCTTTTTAATGACTACTCCTACGATAGCCATCACAAAGAAGAGGGCTGCACTGGAGATAAAGGCTGTCAAAACTGTCCCAGGAAGATAGAGCGACACAATGAAGCTTAGTGAAAAACCATTGATCGCTGAGTAGAGCAGAAATATTGGAAAGGTTGCTGGACTATTCTTTACCGCTAAACCACTTGCAAAAATTACTAGAGCTACTTCTACAATTCCTGTTACGATTAGCCATACGCGAGCGTTAAGCATTAACTGAACAAGAAGATCTTGGAAGGTTGTTAACATCAAGGCTGAAACGATTGCAGATAAGGCAATCCCAATCCCTACAAAAGCATAGACTTTTGCATAAAATTGATTCAGACCAGAACGTTCTTGAATAATTGTTTGATTCATATCTTTTTCTCCTTATGAAACCTTTTTACTGATTATAACAAAAATAAACTATTTTAACTCAAATAAAACATGAGTATGCCTGCAGCAATGGCAACGTTGAGACTTTCCGCCTGCCCTTTCATGGTAATATGAACCAGTTGGTCTGCCTGATTTGTCATGAATGGACTGATTCCTTGACCTTCATTTCCCATGACCAAGGCGAAATCTTCTAGCTGAGCAAGCTCACGATAATCTTTAGAGTTTTGGGACAAAGTAGTTGCCAGAATTGGTAAATTGCCCTTTTTAGCCTCTTCAACAAAAGTTTCAACAGGCATCCGATAAATCGGTACATGAAAATGACTGCCCTGCATGGATCGGAGAGTCTTCAAACTATAAATATCGGCTGATTTACTTGAGACGATGACTCCAGAAAAACCTGCTGCATCTGCCGTTCGGATCATTGTGCCAACATTTCCCGGATCCTGCACATCTTCTAAAAAGAGATACTTACCTTGGCTCAAATCCGGCAACTGCTCTTCTTCCTTTTGAACTATAGCAACAATGCCCTGAGGAGTTTGTGAATCTGCTAAATCAAGCAAGATTTCTTCGGCCACAAAGACGGTCTGAGGATAGTCCGTTAATTTTTCCTGATACTCTGTAAGGGAAAAAATTCTCTCTATCTTTGCACCTGCTTGAACAGCCTCTTCAAACAAATGCCATCCTTCAATTAAATAAGAAGACTTTCGATATTTTTTTTGATGTAATTTCTTGGCATTTTTTACCACAGAATTAGCTTTTGAGGTTATAATAGTCATAGAAATATTATAACACAATCAAGGAGGTTTGGTATGCAAAAGGTTAAAATGATTGCCCAAGGTCGTGTCCAAGGAGTTGGTTTCCGATGGGGTGTCTATACACTTGCCCTCCAACTAGGTGGCATCACTGGTCGTGTATGGAACAACGATGATGGAACCGTTGAAATCCTTGCCCAAGCAGAGTCTTCAGCCATCATGGCTAAGTTTATCCAAGAAATCCGAAAAGGCCCAACTCCCTTCTCAAAGTAACCTACCTAGATGTGCAAATGAGTAACTTCCCATCCTATTCAGACTTCAAAGTCGCAAATTAGGTCTCTAGAACTATTGTATATTTTCAAAAAAAACAGTAGAATAGAAAGGTATAATTTTTTAAGAAGGAATTAAAACAGTGAAATCAATTAAACGAATCGCCCTCTCTATCATGGGAGTGGCTATGCTATTAGTCTTAACAGGCTGTGTCCAGGTTGATAAAGCAACCGGACAACCAACAGGATTTATTTGGAATACTATAGGGGCACCTATGGCTGAAGCTATCAAGTACTTCGCTACTGATAAAGGGCTAGGCTTCGGGGTTGCTATTATTATCGTAACCATTATCGTCCGCTTGATTATTTTGCCGCTTGGTATCTACCAATCATGGAAGGCAACACTTCATTCTGAAAAGATGAACGCCCTCAAGCATGTTCTTGAGCCACATCAGACTCGTCTGAAAGAGGCAACAACTCAAGAAGAAAAACTGGAAGCCCAACAAGCTCTCTTTGCTGCTCAAAAAGAACACGGTATCAGCATGTTTGGCGGAGTAGGATGCTTCCCTCTCCTCATTCAAATGCCTTTCTTCTCAGCGATTTACTTTGCTGCTCAACATACAGAAGGTGTTTCTGAAGCTAGCTTCTTAGGCATTGCACTTGGTTCTCCAAGTTGGATTCTTATCGCCTGCGCAGGTATTCTCTACTACGTCCAATCACTCCTTTCTCTACACGGAGTTGAAGACGAGACTCAAAGAGAACAACTTAAGAAGATGATTTACATGAGTCCAATGATGATTGTCATGTTCTCTATCTTCTCACCAGCCAGCGTTACGCTTTACTGGGTTGTCGGTGGTTTCATGATGATCCTTCAACAATTCATCGTCAACTACATTATCCGACCAAAACTTCGTAAAAAAGTACGCGAAGAATTTGCAAAGAACCCACCAAAAGCAAGCAAAACTTCAGGCGCTCGCAAGGATGTGACTCCTGAATCAGCAGCAGTTATCTCAACTTCTAACAAGAAGAAAAACAAAAAACGCAATGCTGGAAAACAACATTCAAGATAAAAAATAAAAGGCTCGGCTAAATTGCTGAGTCTTTTCTATACTTTTCTATAATCGAAAAGAGGCCGAGAAAACTCGACCTCATTTTTTATATTATCCATGAACACGTTTCATGTAATCTTGATAGCTTTCTGTATCCATCAATTCCTTAGCGTTCTTGACACGATCTGCTGTTGGAGGTTTAACTCCTTCAAGCGAATACGGAATGCCAAGTTCACGCCACTTGAACTCACCCATCGTGTGATAAGGTAGGATTTCAAACTTATCAACGTTTTTAAGAGTTTTCACGAACTTACCAAGTTCAATCAAATCCTCATCTCTATCTGTCAAACCAGGTACGAGAACGTGACGAATCCAGACAGGTTTCCCAATATCTGACAAGTATTGAGCACAAGCTAAAATGGTTTTGTTACTTTGACTGGTTACAATCCTATGTTGAGCATCATTAATTTCTTTGATATCAAGAAGAACCAAATCAGTCACAGCCATTAATTTATCAAATTTTTCAAGATAGCGTGGCTTGTTACGGAATGGAAGTGCACAAGTATCCAAGGTACAGTGGATGCCTTTTTCTTTCGCCTTGGTAAAGAGGGCAATCAAGAAATCAATCTGTAAGAGGGCTTCTCCTCCACTGACTGTGATACCTCCCTTGTCTCCCCAGAAACCACGATAGCGAAGGGCTTCTTCCAAGACATCATCTACTGTTCGTACACGAGATTTATTGGTTTCCATAGCCCATGTATCGGGATTATGGCAATATTGGCAACGCATCTGACAGCCCTGCAAAAAGACAATAAAACGAATCCCAGGACCATCTACCGCCCCAAAACTCTCTGTCGAATGCACCATTCCGGTCACTTGTCCGTAGTCTATTGTTTCTTCTGACATCACGTCACCTTCCTTGAAACCGTTTATAATTTTATTATATCACGCTTGAAAGGAAAAACAATAGATTTTGTCTATTTTTTAGAAAACAAACTGTTTTTCACTTTCAACTTTCATGATTTTCAAAAATTCTTCTAATCCTTGTCAAAGTCAAACCCATAGAGAGTCGCAAAATAGTCCTCAGGTCGCTCTGCTCTACGGATTAGTCGAGCACCTCCATCCTCTGTATAGAGAATCTCTGCTGAACGAAGTTTGGCATTGTACTGGTAACCCATAGAGAATCCATGCGCACCTGTATCATGAATGACTAACAAATCACCAATTTCTGTTTGAGGCAACTCGCGATTTACTGCAAACTTATCGTTGTTTTCACAAAGAGAACCAACAACATCAACCACTTCAGCCTGACCATCAGGATGCATCATATTTGTAATGTGATGATAAGCACCATACATAGCTGGTCTCATAAGATTGACAGCTGACGCGTCTACTCCTAGATAGGTACGGTAGGTTTTCTTTTTATGTGTTACTTTGGTAACGAGAATACCATGAGGTGCCAACATAAAGCGTCCTAGTTCTGTAAAAATCTTAACTTGACCAAGACCTGCTGGTGTGAGAACTTCTTCATAAACCTGACGAACTCCCTCACCAATCAAAGCAATATCATTAGGCTCTTGATCTGGACGATAGTTGACTCCGATACCTCCAGAAAGGTTGATAAAGTCCAGCGAAATACCCAACTTTTCCTTGATTTCTACAGCTAACTCAAAGAGCTGACGTGCTAACTCTGGATAGTAGAGGTGAGTCACTGTATTAGAAGCTAGGAAGGAATGAATCCCAAAGGTTTTAGCTCCCTTTTCTTTCAAGATAGCAAAGGCTTCAAAAAGCTGCTCCTTAGTCATCCCGAACTTAGCTTCACCAGGATTATCCATAATATCCGTTCCTAGTTCAAATACTCCACCGGGATTGTAACGGCAAGAGATAATCTCAGGAATCCCCGCAGCGCGCTCTAAATGGTCGATATCTTCAAAGGCATCTATATTGATCGTCGCCCCTAATTCACGGGCATAGGCGTACTCCTGGTCTGGAGTATTGTTAGATGAAAACATCATCTCCGCCCCTGTAAACCCAAGCTTATGGCTCATCAAGAGTTCTACATAACTAGAACAATCTACCCCACATCCTTCTTCTTGTAGGATTTTCAAGATAGCTGGGGTCGGAGTCGCCTTGACTGCAAAATATTCTTTAAAGCCCTGATTCCAAGAAAAGGCTTTGTTTACTGCGCGTGCTTTCTCGCGGATCCCTTTTTCATCGTAGAGGTGGAATGGAGTTGGAAACTCTTCAACGATTTTTTCTAAAACTTCACGTTTAATAAATGGTATCTTCATAGGGCTCCTTCATATTCATTATCAAAGAAAGGCTGGGACGAAAGTTCCAACCTTTAAGTATCATATTCTCTCTTATTTTTCTGTTTTGAAGATGTTCCCAACTTCAACTTCAATTTGTTGGTTCTTCACATCAATATTTGTGACTTTCAAGAGTGATTTATAGTCAAACTGTTGTTCGCGATCTTCTTGAGCATTGTCAGCAAAGACAGCTACACCAGCCAACTCAGAATCAAACTCTGTTAAAAGGCTAATCATACCGTTAATGGTTCCTCCGCCTTTCAAGAAGTCATCAACAATCAAGACACGGCTTCCTGCTTTAAGGCTACGTTTTGAAAGGAACATTTTTTCAATACGGTCACTAGAACCTGAAACATAGTTGACACTCACAGTTGAACCCTCAGTAATTTTCAAGTCACGACGGACAATGACAAAAGGTACATTGAGAACATTTGCTACTGCATTTGCAAGCGGAACCCCTTTGGTCGCTACCGTCATAACAGCATCAATCTTTTGGTCCATAAAGCTCTTAGCAATAATACGGCCGATATTTTTTAAAATAGCTGGAGTGCTTAATAGGTCAGATAAATAGATGTAGCCACCTGGAAGAATACGGTCACTCTCTGAAAGTTTATCGCGTAGCTCTTTGATGATTGTTTTGGACTCAAGGGTAGAGATAGATGGTGTAAAAATAACTCCACCACCAGCACCTGTCACCGTTTGTATATGCCCGATTTCGATTTCTTCAAAGGCGCGCTTAATGATGACAATATCTTCTGAAATAGAAGACTTAGCAGATTCATACTTTTTCTGCAAAGGTATTGAGACTGGTTAATTTGTATGGATTGTTAATCAAGTAATTGGAAATAACAACCATCCGATCACTTCTTCTTAATTTCATTAGTCATTCACCATTCTTTTTAATTAGTCTTTTTCTCATTATATCACACTAAAGCAAAAAAAACGAACTTTATTATCAAAATAAAGTTCATTTTTTTAGTTTCTAGTCTAATTTTGGTTTGTAGAAGGAACGATTGTCCATAGCAAAGACCTTATTGGTCATTTCTCCCTCATCAACAAGAGCGAGAGCCGTTGACATCATCATCATGCTCGCATCCAAATTATCAATCATATGAATAATTTCAGCTTCCATCACACGAGGACGAACAGGACTACCATACTCAAGCAAGCCATGGTGGCTGAGAATCACATGGCGTAAAAGCACTACTTCTTCACGAGTGTCATCAATGCCTAGTTCCATTACTGTTTTGGTGATTTCACTATCAATCAAAGCGATATGGCCAATTAAATTTCCTCTAACTGTGTACTCTGTCTGGTCGGGACCTGTCAACTCGATAACCTTGGCTAGGTCATGAAGCATAATCCCCGCGTAGAGCAAGCTCTTATTGAGTTGTGGGTAGATATCTGCAATTGCCTCTGCTAAACGCACCATAGTCGCTGTATGATAAGCAAGCCCTGTTTCAAAGGCATGGTGGTTGGTCTTTGCAGCTGGGTAAGAATAAAATTCTTTATCATATTTGGTATAGAGGGCCCGAACGATTCGTTGCCAGATAGGATTTTCGATTTTGAAAATCATCTGTGCCATGTACTCTCGGATTTCTTTAACATCAACTGGTGATTTGACCTTAAAATCTGCTGGATCATTTGGTTCGCCAGGTTGTGGTAAGCGAAGAGTGATTTGATTTACCTGAGGCGTATTGTTGTATACTTCACGGCGACCTTGCATGTGAACAACCTTCCCTGCCTTAAAGGCCTCAACGTTATGAGGTTGAGCATCCCAAAGCTTTCCTTCGATTTCCCCACTATCATCTTGGAAGGTGAAAGCTAGGTAATTTTTCCCAGCACGCGTCTGTCTCAAATCGGCTGATTTGATCAGGTAAAAGCCTTCAAACAGCTCATCTTTCTTCATGTGACTAATCTTCATATTCTTCCTCATCTTCTTGGAACTGGAGTAGATCAAGCGCAGGCTCACCTTCTGATAACTCAATGTGACGGAGCGTTCGCTCGATAGCTGTAGTACGACGGTTTAACAATTCATCAATGTTGCCAGAGGCATGTTGGAGATGCTTTTGTGCTTTGACCAGAATCCCACCAAACTTACCAAATTCGGTTTTGACGTTGGCTAGAGTTTGGCTAATATGGTCAGCACTCTTTTGGATATTTAGAGTTTTGAAGCCAACAGATAGGGAATTGAGAAGGGCTGACAAGGTACTTGGTCCCGCAACGATAATTTGCTCTTCCCGTCTCAAACCATCAAAGAAAATCGGATTTCTAACGATTTCTGAGTAAAGACCTTCTGTCGGAACAAACAGAACTCCAAAATTGGTCGTCCTTGGCGGTGCTATGTACTTGTTCTTGATATCTTTGGCAAAACGCTTAACGCTTGTTTGGAGTGATTTGCGACAATTTTCGATTTCTTCCTTATCACCTGCTTCATAGGCTTCTTCAAGGCGGTAATAAGCTGCCAGCGGAAATTTAGAATCAATTGGTAGATAGACATATTCTTGGTCGCCTTGTCCAGGCAACTTGATGGCGTACTCGACTCGCTCACTCGAATTTTCAACCGTTGCAAATTCTCGTTCATACTGAGCAGGCGTCATGATATCTTCGATAATCTGCCCCAGTTGTAATTCTCCTAGAATTCCTCGAGTTTTTGTACCAGATAAGACCTTATTAAGAGCGCCGACATCACGGGCAACCGTCTGCATTTCTCCAAGGCCGCGATTGACAGATTCCAGTTGTTTTGAAACTGTCTCGAAAGACGCTTGCAAGCGTGTCTGCAAGGTCTTTTTCTAACTTTTCCTCGACCGTTTGGCGCATCTGCTCTAAACGTTGCTCATTTGACTCCTGCAAGGCCTGAAGGCGTTGGTCAGTCTTATCTCTGGTTTGGAGGAGGTTTTCATTCATCTCCTGTCGAACCTGGGTAAGACTTTGGTGCAATTCGATTCGCACCTCCTGCAAACGGTCGCTAACAGCCACTTCTAGATTTTTTTGGTCCAGCTGACTAGCTTGTCGTGCTTGTTCAAAGCGATAATCCAACTGGTCTGAGAGATTATCTGCCTGGTCTTCTAAACTTTTGGTCAGGTATTTCTCCTGCTTGTCCTGCCTCTGCCAAATGAGAAAGAGGCCGGCCAGGTTAGCAATTAGTAACAGTAGTAATATAATCTCCATCCTATCTCCTGTCCTTGCTATGCAGTACGACCACATAGCCATCTGGGCAAGTCACCGAAACTTCCCTATCTATATATTCGTTAGAAGCATAGACTTTCTTAAAGAAAAAGTTCTCCTCAGTCAATTCGTACTTGGCACCGATAATGGTCAGCTGACTATCCCTCACAGGCATAAAAGCAAGATAATCATAGTCTGACCGTGGTTCAAGTTGACTGGTCCCTTCTGGACAGTAACGAATCAAATTTTGTCCATCCTCAATCTCTATCTGACGCATATAGGGCGCCAATTTAGGATTGCTAGGTAAAAAAACATTGGCCAGCATATGATCGATGCGACCACCTAGGGCACCAAAAATAGTCACCTGAGCTTGAGGATTTTTTTCAAAAATCGTTAAAAGTGCTAGTTCCAAATCGGTATCATCTTTTTCTGGCTGGGCTTGAACAAAATGCTGGGCACGTTTTTGAATCAACTGACGTTCTTCTACAGTCACAGAATCAAAATCCCCAACGGCTAAAGCAAGAGGAAGTTTTTCCTCCAGTACCCAAAGTGAGCCTCGATCCACACCGACAAAGCAGTCAAAATCTGTCCGATAGTGACCGCGGTCTCCGCCTGCAAAAACCGCAACTTTAGTCCAGTTGTTTTCTGAGAGCTTGCACTCGTTCATTGACATCTCCCTTAAAGACATAGGACCCTGCTACAAAGACTGTTGCACCAGCTTCTTTGGCTTGAGCTATGGTCTGATCATCAATCCCACCATCCACTTCAATTTCAAAATTCAATCCTTTTTCCTCACGAAGGGCAGCCAATTCACGTACCTTATCCATGGTTTCAGGCAGAAAGGCTTGCCCACCAAATCCAGGGTTAACTGTCATGACTAAGACTTGATCAACTAGGTGAAGTACGTGCTTAATGGCTTCAACAGGCGTACCTGGGTTAATGACAACCGAAGGTTTAACACCGAGAGAACGAATCTTTTGAAGAGCCCCGTGGATATGAGGAGTTGCTTCAACATGGATGCTGATGATATCTGCTCCAGCACGAGCAAAATCCTCTAAATGATGTTCAGGATTAGAGACCATCAAGTGGCAGTCAAAGACCATCTTGCTGTGGGGACGCAGAGCCTCGACCACACCTGCACCAAAACTGATTTGGGGTACAAAGTGACCATCCATGATATCGATGTGGGCATATTCAGCCCCAGTTGCTTCTAAGCGTTTAATTTCACGTTCAAAGTTGGCATAATCTGCTGCCAGAATTGACGGAGCAATCTTGTATTGAGACATAGGTTTCTCCTTATTTTGGAATTTTTTTGCTGACTTTTTTATAGGTTTCTCTGCGATTTTCAATTTCGCTGAGGAATTGCAGGTAATTATCAAAACGGAAGGTTGCAATGATTCCTTCTTCTACAGCTGGCTTGACAGCACACGATGGCTCATGGGTATGGGTACAGCTACGGAATTTGCAGTCTCGGCTGACACTAGCAATCTCTGGGAAGGCCTGATTGAGTCTTCAGCCGTTGATACTTCATAATCTAGCGATGAAAAACCTGGTGTGTCTGCAATCTTACCACCATTGAGATTGTAAAAACTAACCGCTCGGGTGGTGTGACGACCACGACCCAGACTGTCTGAGATTTCTCCCGTTTCTAGATTGAGATCAGGTGCGATTTTATTGAGCAAAGTTGACTTTCCAACACCTGTCTGCCCCATAAAGACTGTCACTTTGTCTGTCAACAAGGGTAAAAGTTCTTCTTTACTCGTCACAAAATCGTAACCAATAGCACGATAGGTTTTCTCGTAGAAATCCAGTTCTCTCCTATCCTCTAGTAAGTCCATTTTTGAAATATAAACGATAGGATGAATGCCCTTATGTTCTAAGAGTACCAAGAAGCGATCCAGCAAGTTGCTATTAAAGTAAGGTTCTTTAACGGACATAATGACAACGGCTTGGTCAATATTGACAATGGGTGGACGAACCAGACTATTTTTTCGTTCGTGAATTTTGAGGATATAACCTTCGGAATTTTCCTCCGCAGAAAAATCTACCCAATCCCCAACATAGGGTGTGTGACCTTTTTTACGGAAATTCCCACGCGCGCGTGTTTGATAAACCTGACCATCACTCTCCACATAGTAGAAACCCGCCAAGGCTTTAATAATTTGTCCCTGCATCTTAGAGTCCTTGTCCTTTAAGTGCGTCTGCTAGACTGGCAAATTCTTCTAAGCTAAGTGCTTCTCCACGTACACTTGGTGATAATCCGGCCTGGTCTAGAGCCTTGGTCAGTTTGTCCTTAACTTCCTCGGTCTTCCCAAAGTAACCTGTCAAGTTGTTCCACAAGGTTTTACGACGATGGGTGAAACTAGCCTTGGAAACTTTAAAGAAGAAGTTCTCGTCTTCCACTGCTACAGCTGGTTCTGGACGGCGCACCATTTTTAAGATAGCCGAGTCCACGTTTGGCGCTGGCACAAATACTGTACGAGGCACGATAAAGGCAACCTTTGCCGTCATATAATACTGAACTGCAATCGACAAGCTACCGTAAGCCTTGGTATTTGGTTGAGCAGAGATACGATCTGCCACTTCTTTTTGCATCATGACCACAAACTCACTAAAAGGAATGCCACTTTCAATCAAGTGCATGAGAATAGGAGTTGTGATATAGTAAGGCAAGTTGGCTACTACCTTAATAGGCAGGTCAGGGTTTTTAAAATTTTGGATATGCTGCGCCAAATCAACCTTGAGGATATCCTCATTGACTACGGTCACATTGTCAAAATCCCGCAAGGTATCGGCTAGGATTGGTACCAAGCGGTGGTCAATCTCAAATGCCATGACTTGAGCTGCACGCTCAGCCAAAAACTCCGTCAAGGCACCAATCCCTGGCCCAATCTCAATGACATTGACCTGGTCATCAATTTCAGCCGTATCCACAATTTTTTGAAGGATATTGGTATCGGTCAGGAAATTTTGTCCGAAGGATTTTTTAAAGGTAAAACCGTGACGCTCCAGTACTGCCTTGGTCACGCTATAATCTGCAATTCTCATTTATTCTCTTTTCTAATTATTAGCTAAAAATAATATATAGAAACCACATAATTCCTGCCAACAAAATCCAAAATACAAATAGAACACGATGTTTGTTCCCTTTTGTATCGGCTCCAGTCATATCAAGCTGTTTTTTATCTTCTTGGGGGTTCATTTTCTTCAATTCATCCTGATAGGCGACTGAGGCTAGAATATTGTCTTCTGGCAATAATTCTGAGGCATAATAATCAGGAAAGCCCATAGCAAGGCCTATTAAGTTCTCATCCGTTAGAGAAAAATCTAAATCTTTGGGTTGATTTTCCCGAATAGCTCGGATATTTTTTAACAGTTTATCAGCGACTACAGAGACTTGGTCCATAAAAACTACATCCAAAAGATCAAATCCTAACACATCACCATCTTTTACGTTTGCAAGAATATAACGAACAAAGGCATCATATAGTTGCACGGATTGCGGGGCGTTTTCTTCTAAAAAAGACCGATTTTGGAGGGCGTTTTGCTGGAATTTTTCAATAGAAAGCAAGATATCTACATTCTGCTCTTGGTAAAACTTTTCTACTTGCTCTTCATCTTCTTCGAGTTTTTCTGCTGTTTCCCAGAGATCAATAGGAGCTTTTAAATCTTCTTCATCCCAAAACAATTGCCAAAAATAAGGTATTGTGTAAATTCCCTCTGTTAGAATACGGGCTTCATCTCCGTTTTTTAAGTAAATATAACTTCTATTTGCCATATGGTTTCCTTTCACAATCTTTGAAAAAGGTTACTGGTTCAAGTAAGTGTGGATAAAACTATAAAGTTCCCCAATGTACAAGAACTTTCTAATCTTGAGCTCTTCCTTCTTGTTTCTCACTAAGTTTTTGCATGTCTCTAAAAGCTGTTAGGCTAACATAGGCACCCGCTTCATAGTATTCCGTTGGGTTTATGGCATAGTCAAAAACTTCAATCATGCCTCCCGCTTCTTCAATCATGCCATTCCATTTTTCATCGAAAACCATTCTCAGACGTTTCCAATCTGTAAATACTGGAACAGAATTTCGCCCATCTTTTCCTTCTCTAACGGGAATATTAAAGTTAGCGTCTTTTTCCAAAACAAAGGAATTTCCTTCTGAATTATCCTCTGGGAATCCTGATGTTGCATCTAATGGAAGCAAGAATTTTGCTTTAGGCATAGCTTCTGAGAAGAACTTATAATAGAGTTTATAAAGTAATTCTTGCTCTTCCGTAATCGGATAATCTAGTTGCCCCATCAACAGCATCCATCTTACCAAGTCAGGATTCATGACAGGAACTTGTATTTCTGGCAAATTAGAATAATCTGGTTTTTGAACCAAGGCCGAGGCACTGATGCTGACTTCCTTGGAATTAAAGATTGCTCCCAAGGCTCCATTTAAGTAAAAAGCTGTCCCAAGGAAATTTTCAATCCCTTTTTTATCTTCCGTATTTTCAATCAGTTTTACGACTGAGTTTGGTCGGCTATCAATGGTTTCCTTAAATTGGCGATACCAAGATGGCGTCAAAAGCATGATCATAGGATCCGTACACAAATAGCCCTCTTCTCCCCTGTCATAGGTCGTTGAAAAAAGATAGGGTTCGCCTGTTTTTTCTGAATAAACTGCATAAACTGAATCTGCTACTAACAGCTTGTCCTTGACGATTTCCGCTAGACGTTCCAACTTACGAGTGTTGGCTTGATAGCTTTCTTCACTTTCAGTTTCCTGATTTTGACGGCATTTCCATAAAAAGAGACGTGAAATCTCTACGCTATCATCAAGGCTAGCTGCCAAATAGTCTTCATTAGTCAATTGCCCCTCTTGAATGGCTACAAAAGCACGATAAAGAGCATCTGAATAGCTAGATAATTTTTGCTCTTCATCAACACCTGAACTAAAGAGCACACTTCCTTTTTTCAGTTTATCCAAAGAAGGATTCCTATCAACCACTAGATGTGCGAGAACTTGATCCGTTAGACTATCTGCATCTTTGTTTTGACTGCTGAGTTTTTTAACCTCTACAGTACCAAGACTTTCCATTCCTTGGTCGGGATTGCAAAACTGCAACTGATCTCCAACCTTGATACTACCTTCTAGACTCCCAACAATCAATAATTGATTCGTTTCCTTCATCGGAAGAAAATCTAGAACTCCCACACAAGCATTGTCTTTTGTTTCTAATGTTTCCTTATTGGATTCAGTTGTTTCAGTTGTTTCAGTTGTTTTTGTTGCTTCTGTCTTTTTTAAAAAATCAAAGATTCCCATAACTTTTCCTCATTATCTCCACTCAGCACAAATCCTATGGAGTCACTTTTCTAATGCTTGCAAGCAAGCCTGATTAAACCGTATATGATTACTTCTATTGTATCACATTCACTCTACATTTTGGGGGAGTTTCTCAATTCTCATACGATTTCATGGCCTCTTCAACTTCAGCTAAACTGATGCCAAACAATTCCAAACGTTTGAGGAGCTGTTTACCATTTGAATAACCGATACGTAGACTTTCTCCTAGATATTCTCTGCGTTTTCGGCTATCCGCTCCTGCTAGAAAACCCAGACGAATCAAGTCACTACGGCTAATATCAAAATCACTTTCTGCTTCAAACTGCTCAGTGACTTGTGCTAAAGCTGTCTTCAAGTCTTCATAACTGGCATGTTCGATTCCTAGAGAACGTCCCTTGGTTTTGGACTTAGGCGCTGCTTCATCACGTTTGAGAAAGGCATGTTGAACTGTCGGAATAGCTGTCATAATCATCCGACGGATTCTTTCCCCATTAAAGTCAGGATCTGTAAAGACAATCACCCCATGACGTTGGTGTAGACGTTGGATTCGTTCAAGGTCCTGTTCATTGATAGCTGAGCCACGAGTCTCATAGGTCTCCACATCAAAGTAACGTTTAAGATTGGCTGTATCATCCCGTCCTTCGACTACGATGACTTGGGAAATTTTCTCTTTCATGATTTACTTTCCAATCCAAAAATACGCTCGGCATTGGCACTTGTCACAGTAGCCAATTCTTCAGTCGTCATGCCACGCAAATCGGCGATAAAGTCCACTACATAGCGCGTGTAAGCTGTCTTGTTTTCGCGGCCACGTTTAGGAACAGGAGCCAGGTAAGGGGCATCCGTTTCTACCAAAATCTTATCCAAAGGCAACTCTTTGGCCGCTTCCTGAATATCTGTCGCCTTCTTGAAAGTCACTACTCCAGAAAAGGAAATTGTCATACCTAACTCCACAAACTTTTCAGCCCATTCCAGAGAACCAGAGAAGGAATGCATGATGCCGCCACGTGGACCAACTCCCTCGCTCTTAATAATCTCATAGGTATCTTCGAGCGCATCACGGGTATGAACCACAAAAGGTAAGTCCAGTTCCTTAGATAGCTGAATCTGACGACGGAAAACTTGTTCCTGCACTTCTTTAGGGGCTGTCATCCAGTGATAGTCCAAACCAATCTCACCCAAGGCAACAACTTTGGGATGCTTTAGTTTCTCCAATAAGTAATTCTCAATATCCTCTGTATAGCTCCCTGCCTCTGTCGGATGCCAGCCAATTGTCGCATAGAGTTGGTCATACTTGTCCACCAATTCTAGAGCACGCTCAATCGTCGGTTTGTCAAAACCAACAATATTCATCCGAGTCACTCCCATCTCAGTCGCCAAGGCTAGTTCTTCTTCTTCACGTCCCAAAAAAATTCTTCTATATTTAAATGTGTGTGAGTATCAAAAAAATCATTTATATTTCCTCGTTTTTCTACTTTCTATTATACCAAAAAAACTAGTCGCATCCTTATAGGAAAAAAAATATTTTTGAAATCAATGATTTTTCCCTTGACGGTATTTTTTCATAGCAGTATAATAGCTCTTGTTGAAAATTTCAAAAAAGGAAAGAAAATGTTTACAAAACTTAAATATACCTTTATCGGTCGTCCTCTAAAATCCTTAACTGAGGGTGAAGGAGGACTTCTTGGAAAAACACAAGCACTTGCAATGCTCTCAAGCGATGCCCTTTCATCTATCGCCTATGGACCTGAGCAGGTCGTCCTTGTCTTGGCTAGCCTATCTCCGCTTGCTATTTGGTGGAGTCTCCCTATCGGCATTTTTGTCCTCTTGCTACTTGCTAGTCTAACCATTTCTTACCGACAAATCATTCACGCCTACCCTCAAGGTGGGGGTGCCTATATGGTTACTCGAGAAAACCTATCACCTGAGCTCGGTTTGATTGCTGGGGGAAGCTTGCTTGTTGACTATATGCTAACAGTAGCCGTATCCGTGGCTGCAGGAGCTGATGCTATCACAGCAGCACTTCCTGCTCTCCATCCCTACAACCTCCACATTTCTATTTTTCTGGTCTGTTTACTCATGCTTTTGAATCTGAGAGGCTTGAGGGAATCTGCTAGTTCTCTGATGATCCCTGTCTATCTCTTTATCTTTAGCACGGTCTTCCTCTTATTGTTTGGCATCTTCCAACTATTGACAGGTTCTCTCAGCTATCATGCAACTTCTGCAATTGGTCAAACTGTCCCAAGTCTCTCAATCGTCCTGATTTTAAGAGCCTTTACCAGCGGTTCAGCTTCATTAACCGGGGTTGAAGCAATCTCAAACGCTGTTCCATTTTTCAAGACCCCAAAAGAGAAGAACGCTGCTCAAACACTGACCATCATGTCTCTGATTCTTGGATTTCTCTTTGCAGGAATTACCTTCCTAAACTACTGGATGGGGATTACTCCTCAACACGGAGAAACAATCCTTTCACAGATGGCTAAAGGAATTTTAGGGGATTCAGCTCTCGGTCAAATTGTTTATTATCTCTTCCAATTCTCAACTGCCCTAATCCTAGCCGTTGCTGCAAATACTGGTTTTTCTGCCTTTCCAATGTTGGCCTACAACATGGCTAAGAACAAGTACATGCCCCATCTCTTTATGGAGAAGGGAGACCGCCTAGGTTACTCAAACGGTATCTTAACACTAGCCTTTGGCGCTATGATTCTTCTGCTCATTTTTAACGGAAATACAGAACGCTTGATTCCTCTCTATACTATCGGAGTTTTCGTTCCTTTTGCACTTTCTCAAACAGGGATGATTCGCCACTGGAAAAAAGAAAAAGGCTCTCATTTCTTAAAATCTGCCTTTGCAAATATCCTCGGTGCCATCATTTGTTATGCTATCGTTCTTATCCTACTCTTCTTCAGACTTGGAGATATCTGGCCCTTCTTCCCAATTATCCTAGTCTTAACCTTCCTCTTTTTGTCCATACACAATCATTACCAAAAAGTAGCCAAACAACTTCGACTTTATGAAGGAATTCAAAAGAAAGCCTACGATGGCAATGTCGTCCTTGTCTTAGTAGGAAATGTCACTCGAGTCAGCGTTGGAGCGATTAACTACGCTCAAAGCATAGGAGATGAGGTTTTGGCTATGCACATTTCCACCAAGGAAACGGAGGAAAAAGACCAAGAAATCCTCCAAGAATTCGCCGACTACTTCCCAAATATCACTCTAAAAAACATTACTACTAGCTATCGCGATATCATCACACCAACCGTTCGCTATGTTCGAAAAATCTCTCAAGAAGCCAAGAAAAAGAACTACACAGTTACAGTTCTAGTACCTCAATTCATCCCTAACAAACCTTGGCAAAATATCCTCCACAATCAAATGAGTCTTAAATTAAAATATGCTCTCAGATGGCACGAAGATGTCGTCGTTGCTAGCTACTCTTATCATTTGAAAGAATAAAGAAAAGCTCAAAATCAGAGAAGTCAACTTCTGATTTTGAGCTTTTTCTATATGTGATTTTTTCAAGATGTCTTCTAAAATGTTTATTCTCAATCAATAACTTTAGAAAGCTCTCTTTTTAGATAAAAGAAAAATCAGTAGGCTCGAGTTCCTACTGACTTCTTTGTTTCATTTGTTTGGATTATGCAGCCAAAACTTTGCGTCCTTTACGACGACGAGCTGCCAATACGCGACGACCGTTTTTAGTTGACATACGGTTACGGAATCCGTGTTTGCGCGCACGACGAAGTTTACTTGGTTGATAAGTACGTTTCACGATGAATACCTCCTCATAGATTTTGTATTCGTTTAGCCGGCTATAAAGTGATCAGTTACTAAACATACTTTACTATTCTATCTGATTCTTACTTATTTGTCAATAGCTCTGACAAATGTTTCCAGCTTTTTTGCTATGAAAGCCTTATCTACGATACTGCTTCAAGAAACGAGTCATCTTTTCTTGGATTTGAGCCAACTCATCGACACGTGGAAGATAAACAATACGGAAGTGGTCTGGGTCTTTCCAGTTAAAGCCACGTCCATGTACTAAAAGCACCTTTTCTTGCTTCAAGAAATCGAGCACAAATTGTTCATCATCGTCGATACGGTACATATTGCGGTCAATTTTCGGGAAGATATAGAGACCTGCTTTTGGTTTAACAGCAGACAAACCAGGAATATCTTGAATCGCATTATAAATAAAGTTTCTTTGCTCGTAGATGCGACCACCTGGCAAGAGCAATTCATCCACTGACTGGTGACCACCTAGTGAGGTTTGAACCACCTGTTGGGCAAGTACGTTTGAACAGAGGCGCATGTTTGAAAGCATATTAAGACCTTCAATGTAACCTTTTTACATGATTCTTAGGTCCAGACAAGACCATCCAACCTACACGGAAACCAGCGATACGGTGAGATTTAGACAAACCATTCATGCTGACACAGAAAAGGTCTGGAGCCAAACTGGCTACTGGTGTGTGGACATTGCCATCCATAACCATACGGTCGTAGATTTCATCCGCAAAGATAATCAAATCATTTTGACGAGCAATCTCAATGATATCTAGCAAGAGTTCTTTTGGATACAGAGCCCCCGTTGGATTATTCGGATTGATCAAAACAATGGCCTTGGTATTGGTACTAATCTTAGACTTAATATCATCTAAGTCTGGATACCATTCAGCTTCTTCATCGCAGATATAGTGCACGGCATTTCCTCCGGCTAGACTGACTGCTGCCGTCCAAAGAGGATAGTCAGGCATAGGAACCAAGACTTCATCGCCGTTGTCCAAAAGCCCCTGCATAGACATGACAATCAGCTCACTAACCCCATTTCCAAGGTAGATATCATCGATACCTACATTAGGGAAATTTTTTAGTTGGCAATATTGCATAATCGCTTTACGAGCTGAAAAGATTCCTTTAGAATCTGAATAACCTTCGCTATCACGCGCATTCATAATTAGGTCATGAATGACCTCATCTGGTGCTGTAAAACCAAACTCAGCTGGATTTCCTGTATTCAAACGAAGAATTTTTTCTCCATTTGCACGCATACGCATAGCTTCTTCCAAAACTGGACCACGGATATCATAAGCCACATGCTCTAATTTGATTGATTTGTTAAATTCTTTCATTTGAGTTCCTCTATTCATCAGGATAGTTAATATTATACCACTCCAAAACAAAATCGTAAATTGCCTAGTACTAATCCACAAAAAAACCTTGCTTAACGCAAGGTAACAGGACAAATCCGATTTCTTTCTGTATTTGGAGAAGAAAGAGTTGATAGGTTCTCTAAAAGATGGCCAATAGCGACCAACATCCTTATAGAAAAATTCTTGTGATCGAAAACAAAGTCATTGTAAGGGATGGTAACTGCATGAACAAAAGAATTTCTGCCTCTATTCAGCAAAACGCAAAGAAAAAATAAGTAGACTGACCAGCATTAGGAATAATGTTAGACTAAGCCGAGTCTAGTTGTAAAAATACCATCTCACTAACTTATTTCCTTGCCCTGTCAATTAATAGTATACACTAAAATTTTTGCATTTTCAAACAAGTATACATAGAAAAAGAACTCAATATTTGAGTTCTTTTTATCTACTATTTTGCAATTTCAGCCAACATTTTTTCGATATGTTGGATTGATTTTTCGCGACCAAGCAAGTAGATGGTTTCTGGCAATTCTGGTCCGTGCATCTCTCCTGAAACAGCGATACGGATTGGCATGAAGAGGTTTTTCCCTTTGATACCAGTTTCCTTTTGTACTGCTTTGATTTGTGGGAAGATATTTTCTACCACAAACTCTTCGTCTGACATAGCCTCGAGTTTCGCTTTGAAAGCTTTTAGTACAGTTGGTACAGTTTCACCAGCCATGACTTCTCTCTCAGCTTCTGTCAACTCTGGGAAGTCTGAGAAGAAAAGGTCTGTCAATGGAACGATTTCGTCCACTGATTTCATTTGTGGTTTGTAGAGTTCCACTAATTTCTCAGCCTTATCAGTCAAACGTCCTGCTTCTTCTAGGAATGGTTTTGCCATTTCAAAGATAGTTGCTAAGTCAGCTCTCTTAATGTAATCGTTGCTCATCCAGTCTAGCTTCTTCTGATCGAAAGCTGCTGGAGACTTGCTGAGACGGGTTTCATCAAAGAGCTTGATGAGTTCTTCACGAGAGAAGATCTCGTCTTCCCCACCAGGGTTCCAACCAAGCAGAGCGATAAAGTTAAAGACTGCTTCTGGAAGGTAGCCTTTCTTACGGTAATCTTCGATAAACTGAAGGGTGTTAGTATCCCGTTTAGATAACTTCTTACCAGTTTCAGAGTTAATAATCAAGGTCATGTGACCAAATTCTGGTGCTTCCCATCCAAGCGCTTCATAAACCATGAGCTGTTTTGGTGTATTGGCAATGTGGTCATCTCCACGGATAACGTGAGAGATTTGCATGTCATGGTCATCGATGACAACGGCAAAGTTGTAAGTTGGGTAGCCATCTTTCTTTTTGGATAACCCAGTCACCACCGATATTGCCACCTTCAAACTCAATATCACCTTTGACCATGTCATGCCATTTGTAGATACCAGACTCATTGACTGCCAAACGAACAGTTGGGATAATACCTGCGGCTTCACGTTCTGCAACATAAGCTGCTTTTTCTTCCTCGCTCATACCAAGGTATTCGTTGATGTAACGAGGTGTTTCACCAGCTGCTTCTTGGCGTTCACGTTCCGCCGCCAATTCTTCTTCTGTAACGTAAGATTTGTAGGCTTTTCCTTCAGCTAAGAGTTGGTCGATATATTTTTGATAGAGTTCCAAACGCTCAGACTGGCGGTAGTTTTCATGAGTCTCTGGACTTTCATCCCAGTCCATGCCTAACCAACGAAGGTTTTCAAGCTGTGAACGTTCTCCGTCTTCGACATGACGTTTGCGGTCAGTATCTTCGATACGGATGATAAAAGTTCCACCATGGTGGCGTGCATACAAATAGTTAAACAATGCTGTACGGGCATTACCGATGTGTAATAGTCCTGTTGGACTTGGTGCATAACGCACACGAATATCTTTTGACATATCTTCTCCTATAAAGTCTCTAGGCATCTGCCTTTTCGCTCTCTATATTATATCACAAGTCTCGCCAGAGTCCAATTTCTCTTTTCGAGAAATAGTAAAAAGAGTGGTAAAACCACTCTTTTTGAATCTATTATAGACGAGCGTTGAGTTCTTTACTCAATTCTTCAAATCCTGGTTTACCAAGAAGGGCAAACATGTTGCGTTTGTATGCTTCAACACCTGGTTGGTCAAATGGGTTGATAGCGTTCAAGTAACCTGAAAGGGCGATGGCCAATTCGAAGAAGTAGATTGTGTAACCAAGAGTGAAGGCATCTTGCTCAGGAAGAGTTACGTACATGTTTGGTACATCACCATCTGTGTGGGCAAGAAGAACACCGTCAGTCGCTTTTTTGTTTACAAAGTCAACGTCTTTTCCTTGAAGGTAACCAAGTCCGTCAAGATCTTCTTCCAAAGTAGGGATAATCACGTTCTTACGTGATTTGTCAACACGGACAACTGTTTCAAACATGATACGAGTTCCTTCTTGGATAAATTGACCCAATGAGTGCAAGTCTGTTGAGAAGTTAGCTGAAGTTGGGTAAATCCCTTTTTGGTCTTTTCCTTCTGACTCTCCAGCCAATTGTTTCCACCACTCAGAGAAGTATTGAAGGGATGGCTCGTAGTTTACCAAGATTTCAGTTGCATAGCCTTTACGGTAAAGGATGTTACGAACAGCTGCATATTGGTAAGCTTCGTTTTCAGAGATTTTATCTGAAGTGTAGTCTTTACGAGCAGCATTCGCACCTTCCATAAGGGCTTTGATATCTGCACCTGATGCAGCGATTGGAAGCAATCCAACTGCTGTCAATACTGAGAAGCGTCCACCGATGTCATCTGGAACAACAAATGTTTCCCAACCGTTAGCATCTGCTTCAACTTTAACAGCACCTTTTTGGCGGTCAGTTGTTGCGTAGATACGTTTGTTAGCTTCTTCTTGACCATATTTCTTAACCAAGAGTTCTTTGAAGACACGGAAAGCAATCGCTGGTTCAGTTGTTGTACCTGATTTAGAAATTACGTTGACTGAGAAATCTTTATCTGAAACATACTCTACCAAGTCAGCAAGGTAAGTTGATGAGATTGAGTTTCCAGCATAAAGGATTTGTGGCGCTTTGCGTTCTTCTTTTGTTTGCAAGTTTGCAAAGTGGTGGTTCAAGAAGTCAATGGCAGCTTTAGCTCCAAGGTAAGATCCACCGATACCGATAACGACCAAAACATCGCTGTCCGCTTTGATTTGTTCAGCAGCTTTCAAGATGCGGTCAAATTCTTCGCGGTCGTAGTTTTCAGGAAGGTCCAACCAACCCAAAAAGTCGCTACCAGCACCAGTTCCTTTACGGATCAATTCGTCTGCTGCTGTAACTTGTGCTTGCATGTATTCCACTTCATGCGGAGCTACAAATTTATCTAACACTTTTGAATAATCAAATTTAATATGTGACATAGTATTCCTCCAAAATTTCTTCTTTTCTATCATAACGCTTACCAGCAATTTTTTCAAGTTTTTTATACTGAATTTCCTCAAATTTTATCACAATTCAAACGTTTGCGTAAAATCTTGCAAAATAAAAAAACTTGAAGAATTAAACCCTACGAAAAAAAACGACTAGGATTCTAGTCGTTACAATTCATTCAATAAATACTCAAATAATTCTAAGTTGCCATCTTCTTCATTGACCAAAAATTCTGGATGCCACTGCAAGCCGATAATGCGGTGTTCGTCAATGGATTCAATTGCTTCAATCGTTTGGTCACGAGGATCTACTGCTGTTACACGGAAATTTGGTGCCAAGTCTTTAATGCTCTGACGGTGCACTGAATTAACCTGGCTTTCTTTACCAAACAATTTTGACACAACACTGCCATCAACTGTCTCAATAGAATGTGAAGTCCCAAAAGGTAGGCCTTGCCAATGACCTTCAATCTCCTGATTGAGTGTCCCGCCAAAAGCAACGTTGACCAGTTGAACACCACGGCAAATGGCTAAAATTGGTTTGTTCTGACGTAGAGCCTCTTGTAAAAGTGCCAACTCAAACTCATCGCGTGCTAGATTATAGTCATCACTATCAATGGTTTTTTCTTCACCATAAAACTGAGGATGGACATTTTGCCCTCCAGTCAAGATAAGCTTGTCAATCATTTCTACGTAGTCGTGGACAACTGACTCATCACCAACTGGAATCACCAAAGGAAGTCCGCCAACCTGACGAATACTCTCAGCAAATTTACAAGAGACTGATGAATGAATATTTTTTCCTTCTGCGTCCACGGGACATAGATTTGCTGCAACTCCAACAACCGTTCTTGCCATTACTGATTTCCTTTCGTCTTCTATTGATAATCTTATCTTATCATCCTTCCCCACTCCTGTCTAATATGTATTTTTTAAGTCCGTGATAAAATTTTTTTATCAGAAAAAGTTGCCCAAAATTAGGACAACTTTTTTGCTTATACTCAATGAAAATCAAAGAGCAAATTAGAAAGCTAGCCGCAGGTTGCTCAAAACACAGTTTTGAGGTTGTGGATAGAACTGACGAAGTCAGTAACACATATACGGCAAGGGGACGCTGACGTGGTTTGAAGAGATGTTCGAAGAGTATTATTCAAAGACAAATTGATTGTGATAAAGTTCGGAGTAAAATCCTCCAAGCTTGAGTAATTCATGATGATTTCCTTGTTCGATAACCTCACCATCCTTAAGGACAATAATCTGATCTGCATTGAGAATGGTTTTTAAGCGATGGGCAATCACAAAACTAGTTCTTCCTGCCACGATAGCTTCCATGGCATTTTGAATCTTGCTTTCTGTTACAGTATCAACGTTTGATGTTGCCTCATCCAAGATTAAGACCTGGGGATCTGTCATCAAGGTACGAGCGATAGAAATTAACTGCTTTTGACCGGTTGAGAAGACACTCTGGTCATCATCAATCAAAGTGTCATACTTATCTGGCAGACTTTCGATGTAGTCATGGATGTGTGTAGCTTTAGCTGCTGCTTCGACCATCTCCTGACTAGCATCTGGGACACCGAATCGAATATTATCTCGTATGGTGCCACTAAACAAAACAGAATCCTGTAGGACAATTCCTACCTTGCTTCGCAAACTATCTAAATCAAACTCGCGGATATCTCTACCATCAAAACTGATACTACCAGCATCCACATCATAAAAACGATTGATGAGGTTCATGATGGTTGTTTTCCCTGAACCTGTCGGACCAACAACCGCAATCATTTTCCCTTTTGGAGCTGAAATGCTGACATCTTTCAGAATCGGTTTCCCTGGCAGGTATGAAAAGTCTACCTTGCGAATCTCCACACCCTCTCGCAATTCTGTGAAAACTGGAGCATCTTGAGGACGAATTTCTTCTTCTGCATCAAACATTTCTTGGATACGGTCTGCACCTGTAAAGGCCAGTTGCAAACTTCCCCAGCTCGACGCTAATTGGATAATGGGCTGGTAATACTGCTGAGAAAACTGGGTAAACATGACAATCAAACCAAGTGCTGTTGCTGTCTCGATGTTCTTATCATTCAGCAATACAGCTGAACCTACAAATATAACTACTGCTGTATTGACCAAGCTCATCCCGTTCATGACAGGGAAAAGAATTCCTGAGAACATTCTTCCCTTGAAAGTGGCTTTTCGAACCCGTTCGTTTTGCTCAACAAAACCAGCAATCACATCTTCTTGGATACCTTGAACGATAACTGCTTTTTGTCCAGAGATACTCTCATCCATATAAGCATTGAGCTTCCCAACTTCCTTTTGTTGGAGGTTGGTGTATTTTCTTGCCAATTTCAAAATGACAATCAACATAATGATAGCAACTGGAGTGCTAGCAATCGTAATCAAAGCCAAGGTAACATTTTTGGCAAACATGACAATCAGCAAGCCAATATAAAGAGCAATGTTGGTCATGACAGACACAAGACTTTCATTAAAAGCTTGGAGAATATTATCCAAATCACTGGTAAAACGTGACAGGATATCACCATCTTGATGGCGGTCAAAGAAGGAAACGGTCAAGCGAGAAAGCTTACCAAAAAGTCCCTTACGCATCTCATTTGTCGATTCGGCAATAATGCGGCTCATCAAGATCATATAGATGAGACTAGACACTACTAAAACAATCAAAATATAAGCAAGATTGACAAGGAGTCCCAAAAGACTTTGCCAAACCATATCAGGATTTCCATCTTGATAAGCTATAACCAAATTAGCCAGTTCTGTGACTGTTTGACCTGCAAATACTGGAAAGAGGGCTTGTGCTATCGTTGCAATGATAATCATAGCAATAACAACGACAAAGGATATCTTATAAACTTTAAAATAGTTCCAAAAAAATCGAAATGTCTTCATCCTACTCCTCCTTTCCTTTTTGCGTCTCGTAAATTTCACGATAAACGGGATTCGTTGCGACCAAGTCAGCATGCTTACCTTGACCAATCAAGCGACCTTGGTCAAGCACTAAAATTTTATCCGCATGCACAACAGAGCTAATCTTTTGCGCGATGATAATCGTAGTCGTCCCCTTCAAATCCTTGTTGAGGGCTTCTTGGACCATACGTTCTGATTTGGCATCAAGTGCAGAGGTTGAATCATCGAAAATCAATATTTTAGGATTGCTGACAATCCCACGCGCAATGGACATCCTTTGTTTTTGTCCACCAGAAAAGTTGGTTCCACGTTCCTCAACCGGACTTTCAAAAGCCAATTCCATGCGACTGATAAATTCACTAGCTTGTGCGATACGAGCTGCGCGTTCCATCTCTGAAACTGTCGCATCACCTTTTCCTTGCCTGATATTATCTGCAATGGTCCCACTAAAGAGAATGGCTCTTTGAAGAACGATAGAAACTGTCTTACGAAGCGTCCCTTCACTAACTGTCCGAATGTCCTTTCCACCAATTTTGATAGTACCTTGCTGAGGATCAAATAATCGTGGAATCAACTGAGCCAAGGTTGATTTCCCTGCACCAGTTGCTCCGACAACCCCAACCATTTCACCAGCTGCAATATCAAAGGATATATCTTTTAGGATAGGTTCTTCATCATTTGGATAGGTAAAGGTCACATTTTCAAAGCTGAGACTTCCTTCCAATTCTTCATCTTCCACATCCTTAAAGGTCATAGCTGGTTCTGTATCAAGGATTTCACGAATACGACGAAGAGAAATCATGGCACGAGTAACTGAGTTCCCCAAAAATCCAACCATGACGATGGTAAAGATAATCTGACTCAGGTAGTTTACAAAGGAAGCAATGGAACCAACCACTGAAGGATCTGACTCTGCCATACCTGCTACAAGCCAGATTGAAAGAAAGACAGCACCGTAAGAAATCAACATCATTGCAGGTTGAACAATAGAAAAAGCATAGCCGATATAAAGGTTTTCTCCCAGCAACTCATCTGACACTTGCGTAAACTTATTAAATTGATCTTTTTCTCGGACAAAGACTTAACCACGCACACCACGTAAATTTTTCTTTGGCAATGGCATTGATACGCTCCAATAAGGTCTGGAATTTTGCAAAGCGCGGCCCCATCATCCCCATCATAAGACCTGTCATGGCAACGATCAAAACGACCATAAGAACCAGCACCCACCACAACGAAGGTAGAGTGACAACGGCTAATATAAAGGAACCAATAAATAAAATCGGTAGTCGAAAGAGGATTTGGAAGGTCATCATAACGACGTTTTTGAATCTGGTTGATATCGTTGGTCATACGCACTAACGAGGTTCCCTGCATTAAACTTCTCAATATTGGCGTATGAAAAAAAGTTTGAATCTTACGAAAGGCATCTTCACGTAAGTCAGACGAAACTCCTTGAGCAATGTAAAAGTCGCTAATACTACATTGATCCCACCTGCGACCAAACCAATCAAGGCAACAAGAATCAACCAAAAACCGATAGTATAAATAGCTTCATTATCACCTGTTAGTAGGGCCTCTAAAACCTCCTGCAAATAACGTGGTTGCAAGAGTGAACTCGTTACCATTAGACCTGTCATAACCAAGGAAGCCAGGGCCTGCCATTTATAGGCTTTTATTTTCTGAAACAGCATATTTCCCCCTTATAAGATAGACAAAAGGGGACGACAGTTCTGTCAGTCCCTTCTTATGCTTTCATGTTGATACTATTCTAACAAAAAAGAATGCTATTGTCAAAGCACTCAGCTCTCGCAAGCTTGTGAATTATGACATTAGCATTCTATTAGTCGTTTTCATTTAGTACTGAATTTTATTGTTCTGAACTAGCTTGCTCGTCTAATTGAGCTCGTCCAATTTCACGGTAGCTACAGTCCCCAACAATCTGAACTGAGAACTGACCATCTTCGTACTCTAGAATCGTCACACTTCCGTTATCAAGACCATGTGGATGCATGCCGTTAATGAGGTAAACAATAGTTCCAATTGTCATTCCATGACTGACAACGAGAGCATTTCCTCCACCATTGGCTTCCATTTCCTTAGCAATGGCTTCAAAGCCTTCCCAGATACGACCACTTAGTTTTTCCCAGCCCTCAGCCCAGCCTGCTGTATCCACTTCTACCAAACCTTCAGCTAGCTCCGCATAGGACAAACGATGCACATGATCGACATTAAAGATACGAGGAATGATGCCCATAAATAGGTCCCCATCATAAGCACCATCAAAGCTACCAAAGCACCACTCACGGATTCGCTTATCCATACGATAAGGAATTTGCCCTGTTAACCCAAGTTCCTCAAGGATAATTCCCATAGTCTGGATGGTACGTCCTGAGTCACTCGAGTAAGCACGCTCAAACTTTAAGCCAGACTCACGCAAGCCAATTCCCAATTCGTGAATACCTCGCTCACCTTCAGCTGTTAAAGGAGTATCACTCCAGCCTTGAGCACGCCCAATCGTATTAAACATTGTTTTCCCATGTCGCACTAGATACAATTTTACACTTGACATTTTCTGTCCTCCATATGTATCTATTATAGCATGATTTCAGGTAAAAACCTCGTCCCAACTCACTAGCCTTCAACCTTACAACTGAAGCAAAAATCCAAGTTATTCTGTATCTTTCTTTGAAGGAGTAACTTCAGAAGACTTTGCAGTTTCTTTTTTTACCTGTTCTTCTTTTTTCTCCTCATTTCCTTCTTTGTACTTATTTTCTGTCTTCTTAGTCTTTTTATCGGCCTTTTTCAAAGGAGAAAAGTGAAATTCAAACTGATTTTTCCCAGTGTTAACAGTTGTTATGAAGCTCTTTTCATCAGTATGATAAGTTGCTTTTCCGACATCAAATGACTGGACTCCACTTTCAGAACTAGCTTTTTCATAGGTTCTCTTAGCCATTGCAAATGCAAGAAGTTTTTCTTTATTTAAGGCATAATCCTGATGATGTGCTACTTGCCGATTTAGATAAAACTGCAATAAAAGACTAAAAATTCCAGCAATAGTAATAGCGTAAAGGAGAACTCCAGCTCTAACTTTTTTCTTTTTCAACACGATAGATAAATTCCCTCTCTAGTCCCTTTTCAAACTGAAAGTGAAAGTGCAGCTCCTGCCCTTTTTCTTGAATTCGAGCTGATTTCAGACTGTAGACCATGGGTTGATAGCCACGTCCACTAGCATCTGTTTTCCGAAAATCATTTGACCTTGATTTCCCCATAGAGATAGATTTCCCATCCTGTTTAAGGTAAAGTCTATCATTCTCCACTTTTTCAAATTGGGCTCGATTCAACTCTGCTTCCAGCTGATCCACAAATAATAGCCATTCCTTCTGCTCACTTTTCTGCTGGTAGCGAACTTCTGAAACTAAGAGTTGGCTCATAGCTTGAAAGAGGAGCAAACTTCCACTGATCACAATAAGAGCAACCAGAGATTCTAATAGTGTAAATGCTCTGACCCTACTTGTCTTGAATCGCCAGTAATTTTTCAGTTCCATGATACACCTCCAAACCTCGCTCATTCGAGACAACATGAACTGTATGCCCATTTACAGTCAACTGCTGTTGTCCTGTCTGCAGAGCCATACGAGCCACTCGCAAAACTTCTTCCTGTTTTAGAAGTTCTGCTTCTCTCTTTCTACTTTCTTGAATCTGTCCCAGCAAGAGGGTTGCAATACTAGCAAAAATGGCTAGTGAAACCATTGCTTCCAGTAAAATAACCGCCTTAATTTTTTGCTTCTTGAATACGTTTAATCTTTCCATTTCCTAGATATAGTTGGTAGCGAACCACTTCTTTCCTTGTTTGAAATCTCACGCTAGCCAGAGACGAATTCCCACCAGCCTTGTCAAAGGAAATTGACTGATTGGACTGTAGTTGAATTCCTTTAGGGATGGCTAATTTTTGGTAGCCATTCCCAATACTCCTTTCTTCTAACATTAAGCTCATCTTTTGCTGACCAGCCAGACTCCGTTTCTGTGTTTCTCGATAGAGTTCTTCAAACTCCATAAAGAAAATCTGCTCCTCCACAGCCGCAAAAGTGGACTGAACTGAACTGGACAAGCCCAAGACTAACATACTGATGATTCCTAATACCAATAGGCTTTCGAACATAGTAAATGCCTTAATCCGCAACTGTTTGACTTGTGTTCTGTTTTGCATGGTATTCTTTGTAGGCCTTTGCTTGCTCAGCAGTGATACGTCCATCTGCCTGTAATTTGCTTAGACTGGCATTCTCATTTTTATCCAGACTATAGAGTTCTGCTTGACTTTCTACCACCTTAACGACAGCTGCTTTACCCTTATCATTGACTGCATCCTTTTGCTTAGTAAGATTTGGTACAAACAGTAAGAGTAGGACGCTAATGATAAGAAGGACCACTAACATTTCGACCAGAGTGAAGCCTTTTACCGTAGCTTTTTTTAATTTCATCATCATTTTTTTCATTTAAAAATTTACCTCCATATTTTGATACATTGGCAGCAACATGGCTGCGTACAATAAAACGATTAGCAGGGCTACAAAAATAAAGACCAGCGGTTGAACCAGGTTCATGGTCCGATTGACTCGGGTAAAGAATGATTCCCAAGTTTTTTCCGCATAGATTTCCAATTCGCTTCCCAACTTGGATTTAACCTCTCCATATTCAATGATTAATCCCAACTCCCTTCTAAAGAAGGGATAGGTCTGAACAACCTTAGAAAATTCATGCCCATTTTGCAAAGATTGATCTAAATCGTATCCAATTTCCTTAAAAAGAGGATTCCCTTGCTCTTGCATCATCTGGAAAATCTGTGCCAACTCTAAACCTTGTCCAATCATATTTCCCCATTCCCGAGCATAATAGGCCGTCAGATAATACTGAACAAACACACCTAGAAAGGGAATTCTAGCCAGAAAAGAAAATACTTGTATCTTTCTAGATTTCCTGTAGAAAATCAGCCCTGTTAAAGATACGAGACCTAGCAATAGAGTAAGCCAAAGAAAAATCTGTGGTAGATTGCTAATCACTAGGGTAGCTATGTTACTACTATCCAGTTGGGGCAAGAGGTAATTTCGCAAACCCAACATAATGAGCAGTAAGAAAGCTAACAAAATGACTGGATAGGTCGCAACTTCAATTAACTTCTTCTTGACCTTAGCAAGATTATCCAAATATTCTTCGATTTTCCCCAAACTCAAATGGAGATTTCCATGAACTTCAGCCAATGAAAGTTGAGTGACAATCGCACTCGAAAAACCTAAATTCCCCATCATTTCCGAGAAAGATTTTCCTTTCGATAGTCCTAGGCGCATCTGCGAAACATATTCCTTCTCCAACAAAAGACTTCTATCAAGAAAGGAAATGATTTCTACCAAGTGAAAACCACTCGAAAACAAATTGTTAAAGAGAGTGATAATTTTCTTCTGCTTACTGGTAGCTAATTTTCTCCGTTTCAGCTTGAAGGGCAGTGATATGTCCGTCTTTAAGAAGCTGATCAATTTGCTCATTCCACTTTTCTGCCTGGTGTTCTGAATAATTTTGGTTTGCAAAATCAATAATTCCTCCTCCCCCGATTAGTCTCTGGTAGCAAACACCTTGTAAAACAACTGCGAGTTCATCTTCACTGACGCCAAGTTCTAAAAGACGTTCATAGACCCCACGAATACTCTTTGCATGTATGGTCGAAAATACTGTAGCACCGGTCAGACTAGCTCGTACAACAGCACGGGCTGTTTCACTATCTCGGATTTCTCCAATGATTAAAAGATCTGGACGGTGTCGCAGAGAAAGTTTTATCAAGTTTTCATAGCTCAGTCCAATAGCTTCATTGAGTTGTAATTGCAGCATCTCTTCTTGCTTAATCTCAACTGGGTCTTCAATAGACATAACCTGCTGTCCCTTGAACAATGACTTAGCTAATTCATGCATTAAGGTAGTTTTCCCACTTCCTACAGGGCCTGCAAAAAGATAAAGGCCGCGTTGCCTAAAGCCCTTTTCCAGTTCCTTAAGGTCTTGAAACCAGAAGCGCAACTCTTGTTCTTCATCGTGCAAAAGGCGAATAACTAAACTCTCATGACCACGATAATCTCCTACCGTCGATAAGCGTAGTGAAGTAACCTTGCCATCATGCTGATAATCACAGGACCCAAGCTGACTACGACGCTTTTCTCCAACATTCATCCCCGCAATAAATTTAAAATGACTAATAACTGCTCCCAACTTTTCAAAGTCATAGCTATTAATCAAACGTCTTTCATCTCCGATTCGCATATGCAACTCATAAACCTTGTCCTTGGGAATAAAATAGATATCCTGAGCTCCATCCTTTTTTGCGAGACTAATCAATTCTTGTGCAAGTGCTTGTACCATATTCCCTCCTCAGTTTATTATTCGAAGAAAATACAAAAAAAGAACAACTTTATTAAAAAGTTGTTCCATCTTTTTTGATGCGACACGTCCGGTGGATTTCTAAACCAGTTTGTTTTTCATAACCCGGTCTGAATTTTTCATCTGGTATAACTTGACCATCTTCCAGTAAAGCCAAGGAATGATATTGCTGCAGAAACTCATCGCATTCCTCGCACCAACGTTTATCCTCCGGATTCCAAAATATGGTCATTAAGTCTCCTCGACTTTTATAAAGCGGAATTTTCTTTTCCAGCTCAAACCAGCAAGATTTATAATACTTCAAGGCATCATAGTAATTTTCAAATTTCTTACTACTAATGACGTCTTCTTCCCATCCTTCTATGAACCACCAAGGTTCAAAATCCCCGTACATTTCTATAACTCGATACATAGTTTCATTTCCTTTGTATCGTATATTATAGCGAAATTTTAAGAACAATGAAAGAAATTTGCTCGCTTTCAGTAACTACCTTAAGAAGTTTCTCATTAACCAAAACACACAATATAATATAGCTAACGAAAAAGCAGTAACTAAGAATAGCTACTGCTTTATGTTTCTATGCTTGATAACGTTTTTCTCCATCTAGATAAGTTGCTACCAATTCCAAATCTTTATCTAGCACGATAAAGTCAGCATCGTAACCTTCACGGATTTGTCCACATACATCATCAATGTGAACAGATTTTGCAGGATTGAGACTTGCCATCATGACAGCTTCATGAGGATTTGCAATACCCCATTCAACAACATTTTTCAAACCGTCTTTAAGTTTGAGAATAGAACCTGCCAAGTTACCAGTAGATTTGAGACGTGCAGTACCATTTGCAACTACAACTGGGAATTCTCCTAGCATGTAGTCACCATCTTGCAAACCACCCGCTGTCATACAGTCAGTAATAAGAGCAATATTTTCAGTACCTTTTTGTTTAAGTAGAATGTCACAGGCTTTAGGATCAACGTGATGCCCATCGCAGATCAACTCTGCGTATGTATGAGGCAATTCATACATGGCACCAACCATCCCAAGTTCACGGTGAGTCAAACCACGCATACCGTTATAAGCATGTACCCATACACTTGCACCGGCATCAACAGCTTTTTTAGCTTCATCAAATGTTGCATTCGAATGACCTAGAGCAACGGTTACACCTTCTCCTGTAATGGTACGAACAAAATCTTCTACTCCTTCACGCTCTGGTGCTAATGCAATCTTATTAAGAAGACCATTAGCAGCCTTTTGCCAAGCACGGAACTCATCCATTCGAGGATCTTTCATGTAAGCTGGATTTTGAGCTCCCTTATACTTTTCAGTGAAGTAAGGACCTTCAAAATAAATACCACGAATCTTGGCACCAGTCGCTTCTTTGTAACGAGCCCCAATATTTTCAGTTACTGCTAATAACTGCTCATATGAAGATGTCAATGTTGTTGGTAAAAAGCTTGTAACACCTGTACTAAGAAGCCCTTCACTCATAGTATGAAGCGTACCTTCGATGTTATTATCCATAACATCAACTCCACCAAAACCATGAATATGAGTATCCACAAGCCCAGGAGCAATACTATAACCGCTATAGTCAATAATTTCAGCATCCTCAAACACTTGATCTACATGCTTACCAAATTTACCATCGACTAGTTCAAGAAAACCGCCACGGCGAACACCATGAGGATAGAAAAATTGATCTGCTTTAATATATTTAGGCATAATGATAACCTCCGTAATTGATTAATTTAATATTTATTATGTCAATTACATTATAAACCTTTCTTACCAATTTGTAAATGGTATAGACCTGTTATAGTTAAAAATTACAAGAAATAAATTAAGATTTAGTAAACATATAGTAAAAAAATAAAATATTAAATATTAAACATTAATCTTTAAAAAGAAAAATTTTTGAAAAAAATATAAGTAATATTAAGTAACTCTGAAAGAAAAAAATTGGAAGAAAAATAAAAAGACAAGGCTCATAAACCTTGTCTTTATTACTATACCAGCGACCGGGGTCGAACCGGCACGTCCTTGCGGACACTGGATTTTTGAGTTAGGTTCTTAAGGGGTTGTAAGAGTGAGAACCCATTAAAAAAACCGTATTCAAAAGCGACTATTTCTATCGTAAAAACTGTAGATTTTTTTATTTTTTTGGAAATTTTTTTAGGAATTTGTGTATTCACCTATTTTATTTCTTCATCAATTTTATAATATTCCTTTATGTATTCATAGTACTTATAAATTGCCTGATTGAGTATGTATGCTTTCGTCACCTTTCCTTCATTCTTCGCAAAAATCTCTTGAATTTTATCTAATTCTTCTGATGAACGTTTTTGTCATATAAAATGCAATCTGTTTTTTTCCACTATAATTCTCCTTTATTTATATCTAACTTTATTCTAACAAAAAGCTAGCAAATAACTAGCTTTTTTTGTTGATAAAAAGCTATTTTTTTGGATTTAGCTAGCTTTTAAACTAGTAGATAGATATTTTTTTGTTGACAAAAGCTATTTTTTGGATTATACTATCTTTAGACTAGTTTTTGACTAGTAAATAACTATTTAAAAACGAAAGGACCTAGTATGGATAAATTGGAACAAGAGGCTTTAGATTACTTCTATGAAGAATTGGAAAGCTATTATGATGATGAAGATGAACAAGGAGGAATCTTTGACGGCTTGAGCGACTAGCGGGAGGAGTTCTCCTCCTCCTGCTGATTTACTAATGGAATAGAAAGGTTTATTTATATATGAAAAAATTAAAAGCAGTCACATGGAACATAAATTTGCGTTCCAAAAAGGGGATTCTAATCCCAGATATGGTGTGCAATGAGCTGATTAAATTAAAAGCACATTTTATCTGTCTGACTGAGTATGTCAAAACAGATAATCATTCTCAATTCTGTTCTAGCCTACAAACTAATGGTTATACAATTTTTGAAGATGTGCGTACTATTGATTTTGGAAATGAAATCCTCATTGCGATAAAGAATGATTTAGTTAATGATTGCCAAGTCATTACTATTGATAATGATGATAATAATCCAAACTTTTTACACGTTAGAGTGACAATTGAAGGACAAGAATTAAACATTATTGGAGTTCGTATCAAGGTCGGTGGAGAAAACATTTTTCAAGATTTCAAACATCGAAAATCGCAACTAGACAAACTAATCTCAAATTTACCCGCAACACATGAAAATACAATTGTTCTGGGTGACTTTAATAATGGATACTTCAAACAGAATGACAATATTCATTCCTATCAGGGCAAGGCTAGGGAGTTTTACTCTTATCCATTGCTTAAGTCTGAAATGAATAAAGCAGGCCTAACTGCACATACTCCGTCTGAGGAAAACTCTTGGAAGTATTGTAAATTAGACCATATTTTTTTGCAAACATCCCTATATCAAATGAAAATTATTCTTGGGAATTCTTAAAAAAATGCTGATTATCAAAAATAAAGTCGCTTTTCCCCGACCACGCTATTTTATCGGCGACTATATCTTTATAGTTTTCCTTTAAAATAATTGCTCATTAGAGGAGGTAATAAAGTGAGTGACGATTTAAAAAGCACATCTATTTCTTTCAGGATTTCTGATATTAGCTGGCATAGCAATTTTTTATATTCCCTCAAGAGCATTTCCTTTCGAATTCTATCCTTGTTATTGGATTTATTTCACTGCTTATTTTTTTACATATTTATTAAAATAAATAACTATAAAAAGTGAAATTTTTTTATTGAGAAACTATTAGACTAGGAGTATAATGTATCTAAAAATAACTATTAGGTGGCTGTTATATGAATAATGATGTTACTACACTAATTTCTGTTAAATTTAGTCAAGAGTTAAATTCTTTTATTAAATGCTATTGTTGAAGAAAAATAATACAACAAAGACTGACTTTATTAGACAAGCTGTTATAGAGAAAATTGAAGATATGTATGATATTAAGGTTGCTGATAAAGCTTATAAAAAATGGGTTGAATGTGACAAAAAAGTTATCTCACATGAAGAAATGATGAGACGCTATGGCTAAAATATACGCAATATCTGATATACATGGATACTTGGATGAATTCATAGACGCTCTCAATAAAGTAAATTTAAACGATAAAGATAATCGCCTATTTTTACTTGGAGATTATATTGATAATGGGCCTCAATCATTTGAGGTCTTATCAAAAATTATTGAACTTGAAAAAATTTTTCCTGAGCAGATTGTAACTCTTCTAGGCAATCATGAGGAGTGCTTTTATGGTTGGTTGATTTTAGATAAGCCTACTGCTTCTGTATTTCCAGAAACAATAAAGAGTTTCTTCTCTCCAGAGGAATTGAACTATATTTTCAAATCGAATCCTAACAACTTTAAAACAGGTGTTAGAAACGAAATTAGAAATAATGCTAAGTTTGTTCCTTTCATAAACTGGTTTCAAAAACGATATGAAGATAGTCGTTATTTTGAAACAGAAAATCAAATTTTTGTCCACGCTGGCATTGATGAAGAAGCTGGCAAGCTTTGGAAAGAGCTAACGAGTTCAGAAATGTTTACAAATAAATTTCCTCTTAACACTGGTGGATTTTTAAAAGATATTGTTTCTGGTCATGTTGCTTCTTGGGAAGTAGCTAAAGATAGAAGATACCTAGGTAAGATTTACTATGATAGTAAAAGTCATTACTTAATTGATGGAGATGTAACAAATAGCAAAAATAATACCTGTTCTTTGCTATGATACAATTACCCAAAAAAATATCACTTTCTATAACTTTTTAATCATGTGCTTTTATATGAAATTAGTAATTAATAGTAATAATTCCAAGAAATTTCTTATAACATAACAAAAAGACAAGGCTTAGAAACCTTGTCTTTTCAACTATACCGGCGGCCGGGGTCGAACCGGCACGTCCTTGCGGACACTGGATTTTGAGTCCAGCGCGTCTGCCAATTCCGCCACGCCGGCATATAGTAACTGGGGTAGCTGGATTCGAACCAACGCATGAGGGAGTCAAAGTCCCTTGCCTTACCGCTTGGCTATACCCCAATAATATAAAATAGGCGAGTGATGGGGATCGAACCCACGCATGCCAGAGCCACAATCTGGTGTGTTAACCACTTCACCACACCCGCCATAATGTTTAACACGGGCAGTAGGAATTGAACCCACACTGAAGGTTTTGGAGACCTTAGTTCTACCTTTAAACTATGCCCGTAGAGGATGGAAGGGGAGGGATTCGAACCCCCGAACCCGAAGGAGCGGATTTACAGTCCGACGCGTTTAGCCTCTTCGCTACCCTTCCGTATGATTTAAAAAATGGCGCGAGACGGAATCGAACCGCCGACACATGGAGCTTCAATCCATTGCTCTACCAACTGAGCTACCGAGCCAATATTGCGGGAGCAGGATTTGAACCTACGACCTTCGGGTTATGAGCCCGACGAGCTACCGAGTGCTCCATCCCGCGTTAATAATAAAGGAGGATGTGGGATTCGAACCCACGCACGCTTTTACACGCCTGACGGTTTTCAAGACCGTTCCCTTCAGCCGGACTTGGGTAATCCTCCAACAAAATAGTCCGTACGGGATTCGAACCCGTGTTACCGCCGTGAAAAGGCGGTGTCTTAACCCCTTGACCAACGGACCATATTTATAAAAAATGGGCACGAGTGGACTCGAACCACCGACCTCACGCTTATCAGGCGTGCGCTCTAACCACCTGAGCTACGCGCCCAAGTTAAAAACTTGGTATTTGAACAGAAGTTCAAAGCGGGTGACGAGAATCGAACTCGCGACAACAGCTTGGAAGGCTGTAGTTTTACCACTAAACTACACCCGCTTATATGGGAGTTAACGGGATCGAACCGCTGACCCTCTGCTTGTAAGGCAGATGCTCTCCCAGCTGAGCTAAACTCCCAAAGGGTGGAGTCTAGCTCAGCCAACAGTAAAGAAACTTCGTTTCTCTCATCCGCCGATTGTAATTTCGATTTCCTCTCAATTACTACTAAGCTAAACTCCCTAGAGCTAAGCGACTTCCATATCTCACAGGGGGCAACCCCCAACTACTTCCGGCGTTCTAGGGCTTAACTGCTGTGTTCGGCATGGGTACAGGTGTATCTCCTAGGCTATCGTCACTTAACTCTGAGTAATACCTACTCAAAATTGAATATCTATCAAATACTTTGAAAACCTTCACACTTCGTATTCTCAGTTACTTTGGATAAGTCCTCGAGCTATTAGTATTAGTCCGCTACATGTGTCGCCACACTTCCACTTCTAACCTATCTACCTGATCATCTCTCAGGGCTCTTACTGATATAAAATCATGGGAAATCTCATCTTGAGGTGGGTTTCACACTTAGATGCTTTCAGCGTTTATCCCTTCCCTACATAGCTACCCAGCGATGCCTTTGGCAAGACAACTGGTACACCAGCGGTAAGTCCACTCTGGTCCTCTCGTACTAGGAGCAGATCCTCTCAAATTTCCTACGCCCGCGACGGATAGGGACCGAACTGTCTCACGACGTTCTGAACCCAGCTCGCGTGCCGCTTTAATGGGCGAACAGCCCAACCCTTGGGACCGACTACAGCCCCAGGATGCGACGAGCCGACATCGAGGTGCCAAACCTCCCCGTCGATGTGAACTCTTGGGGGAGATAAGCCTGTTATCCCCAGGGTAGCTTTTATCCGTTGAGCGATGGCCCTTCCATACGGAACCACCGGATCACTAAGCCCGACTTTCGTCCCTGCTCGAGTTGTAGCTCTCGCAGTCAAGCTCCCTTATACCTTTACACTCTGCGAATGATTTCCAACCATTCTGAGGGAACCTTTGGGCGCCTCCGTTACCTTTTAGGAGGCGACCGCCCCAGTCAAACTGCCCGTCAGACACTGTCTCCGATAGGGATCACCTATCCGGGTTAGAGTGGCCATAACACAAGGGTAGTATCCCAACAGCGTCTCCTTCGAAACTGGCGTCCCGAATTCATAGACTCCTACCTATCCTGTACATGTGGTACAGACACTCAATATCAAACTGCAGTAAAGCTCCATGGGGTCTTTCCGTCCTGTCGCGGGTAACCTGCATCTTCACAGGTACTAAAATTTCACCGAGTCTCTCGTTGAGACAGTGCCCAAATCATTACGCCTTTCGTGCGGGTCGGAACTTACCCGACAAGGAATTTCGCTACCTTAGGACCGTTATAGTTACGGCCGCCGTTTACTGGGGCTTCAATTCATACCTTCGCTTGCGCTAAGCACTCCTCTTAACCTTCCAGCACCGGGCAGGCGTCACCCCCTATACATCATCTTACGATTTAGCAGAGAGCTGTGTTTTTGATAAACAGTTGCTTGGGCCTATTCACTGCGGCTGACGTAAAGTCAGCACCCCTTCTCCCGAAGTTACGGGGTCATTTTGCCGAGTTCCTTAACGAGAGTTCTCTCGCTCACCTGAGGCTACTCGCCTCGACTACCTGTGTCGGTTTGCGGTACGGGTAGAGTATGTTTAAACGCTAGAAGCTTTTCTTGGCAGTGTGACATCACTAACTTCGCTACTAAACTTCGCTCCCCATCACAGCTCAATGTTATAGAACTAAGCATTTAACTCAATTCACACCTCACTGCTTAGACAGACACTTCCAATCGTCTGCTTTAGTTAGCCTACTGCGTCCCTCCATCACTACATACTCTAGTACAGGAATATCAACCTGTTGTCCATCGGATACACCTTTCGGTCTCTCCTTAGGTCCCGACTAACCCAGGGCGGACGAGCCTTCCCCTGGAAACCTTAGTCTTACGGTGGACAGGATTCTCACCTGTCTTTCGCTACTCATACCGGCATTCTCACTTCTATGCGTTCCAGCGCTCCTCACGGTACACCTTCGCCACACATAGAACGCTCTCCTACCATACCTATAAAGGTATCCACAGCTTCGGTAAATTGTTTTAGCCCCGGTACATTTTCGGCGCAGGGTCACTCGACTAGTGAGCTATTACGCACTCTTTGAATGAATAGCTGCTTCTAAGCTAACATCCTAGTTGTCTGTGCAACCCCACATCCTTTTCCACTTAACAATTATTTTGGGACCTTAGCTGGTGGTCTGGGCTGTTTCCCTTTCGACTACGGATCTTAGCACTCGCAGTCTGACTGCCGACCATAATTCATTGGCATTCGGAGTTTATCTGAGATTGGTAATCCGGGATGGACCCCTCA